>ENA-ORCY01000945-ORCY01000945.1-marine-metagenome-genome-assembly--contig:-NODE-945-length-14566-cov-1.961281_pt1 | contig 14566 bp, 14 predicted proteins | sample MGYA00248634_ERZ508507 | MGnify/ENA primary metagenome ERZ508507 (study PRJEB26178, sample SAMN06266269) | marine metagenome | isolation source: Columbia River Estuary | place: USA:Columbia River Estuary... | reverse complement strand
AGCGCGAGCAGCGCTTTGCAAGCGATGTGAGTCATGAGCTGCGCTCTCCAGTAACCGCACTTGGTGCTGCTGTCGATGTATTGGTTTCCAAACGAGATGAGTTTTCTGATCGCAACAAAGAAGCAATTGACATCCTTGCTTCACAGGTCAAGCGTTTTGACCGCACAGTTGTTGATCTTCTAGAACTCTCTCGCCTCGATGCAGGCGCAAGCGAAAACAATCTGGACAACGTGCGCCTGATAGATCTGATCAAGCGCATTATGTCAAGACACGGATTTGACCAAGTTGTATTTACACATTCGCTTCTGACGACAAAAGGCTCAACCGAGATTGACGATGTAGTGGTGGTTGATCGCAGGCGTATCGAACGTATCCTGCTCAATCTTCTTGAAAATGCCCGTGACCATGGCGGTGGCGCAACACGAGTTTCACTCGATAGCCAAACTGATTTTTTTGTTCTAAGTGTTGAAGACTCTGGTCAAGGCATTGCCATCAGTGAGCGAAACCGAATTTTCGAGCGTTTTGCGCGAGGCACCGCAGCACGTCTCTCAACCGGAAGCGGTCTTGGCTTAGCAATAGTGCAGGAACATGCACGCGCCCTCGGTGGCACTGCCCATGTCGAAGACTCACCTACTGGTGGGGCGAAGTTTGTTGTCACCATTAAACGAACGGTCGCATCGTGAGCATGAATTCAACGACCACTGCCATCAGGCGCTCAATACTTCTGTTGGTGGTTCTTTCTTCTTGCGCAGTGCCAAGCAGTGGTTCGTATCAGCAAGTTGCACCAGAAGATGTTCCATTCGGGCTGAACGCCCCACAGACAACACTGCCGCAAACAACGACAACGGTTTATGACCCCATGAGCACTGATTCCATTGCAGTCGCAGTTTCTGAGCCGATTGATCTCTTCTTTATCTCCAACTCAAGAATCATTAAAGTACAGCGCAATGTCGCAAGCCCAGCCAATCCCTCCCAGGCACTTTCTTCACTAGTTGAAGGACCGAGCACAAGCCCGGAGTACGTCGGTCTTCGAACAGCCCTCCCAACAACATTCGTTGCGAGTGTCGATGTCATCCGTGGTGTGGCCCAAGTGGATGCCACTCGCGTTTTTCTCGACTCTCTTTCAGGTCTCGACCAAAAACTTGCAATAGCCCAGATTGTTTTGACATTGACGAGCCGACCCGGCGTAGGCCAGGTGCTCTTTAGCGTTGACGGCAAACTCATTTCGGTACCACGTGGCCGTGGAGACTCTGTTGCCAGTGGCGTTGCTGTTACCTTCGACGACTACTCGACACTCATCAATCAGCAGTAGACGCCGCAAGACCGAGCTAGTAGCCGAACTAGTAGCCGAACTAGTAGCCCAGACGCTCTACTCGCTCTGGGCGCTGCTGCCAGTTTTTGTCAACCACAACTGCAAGTTCCAAAAAGGTTCCGCTCGGCAATTGCCGACGCACATTGGTGCCAACAATTTTGAGCATTGCACCATTCTTGCCAATGACCATTCCCTTTTGACTTTCGCGTTCGACAACAATCTCACAACGAATTCTTGGTGGTTCATATTCAGTCACGCGAGTAGCGATCGAGTAAGGCAATTCTTCGTGCGTGTTCTCAAGCAATTGTTCGCGCACCAACTCGGCTATCCACACGCTGTCCGGTGTCTCGGTAATCATTTCGGCCGGGTACAACAATTCGCCTTCTGGCATTCGCGTAGCTAAATACGCAGTGAGTTCTGCAACTCCGTCACCAGTTTTTGCGCTAATCGGAAAGTACTCTGCCGCACCGAGCGATGAGAGAGCCTGTAACTGCTTCAGAATCTTGGCGGGCTCAGCCCTGTCAATCTTGTTCAGGATCACAACTGCTTTGGACATATCGATGTGGTTGCTCACATACTTGTCGCCAGTACCAAAGGTCTGCGTAGCATCGATAACTAGGCAAACGACATCAACATCTTTTGTTGACTCTATTGCGGTTGCATTCACGCGTTCGCCGAGCGCACTCACCGCCTTGTGGATTCCTGGAGTGTCGACAAAGATCAATTGAGTTTCGGGGGTTGTAAGCACACCACGAATTCTGTTGCGAGTGGTTTGTGGTTTGTCGGAAACAATGCTGACCTTCTTGCCACAGATTGCGTTGAGCAACGTGGACTTGCCGACATTTGGTCGACCAACAAAAGATACAAAGCCAGATCGCATTGATTACAGGCTACGAGTAGATGAGTTGTCCACTCGGCTCTTGACGCTGCCATAATGCAGAGATGCAAAATATCGATCCTAAAAAGTGGTTTGATCGGATGCAGCCACAGACACTGCAGATTGCTACCTGGCTGCTCTATTTCGACGGATTTTTTGCGTTAGTCAGTCTGATCGACAAATCCGGCTATATCGGCTACTTGCGATTCCAATACCCCTTTGGCTTTCTGCTCGGAGTTATTTCTGTAGCACTTTATGCTTTTGGTGGTTTGTTGATGGCCAATGACCTCAAGGTTGGCTACAAACTCAGCGTTCTAGCCGCTGCATCCCCGTTTGTTCTTCGCTTTTTGGCCGTGCGATCACTTGCTCAAAATTTTGAGACTCAAAGCCCAATCGGAATTACCGACTATGTGACCGGCCGTATTTTTGGTGGCTCAATCATCAGCAGTGCATTTGATATTGCGGTTCTCGCACTTCTTTTACACACGCAGTCCCGTGAGCACCAGCGCATCTGGTATCGCTAAACTTCGTCCATGACCACAATCATCAAAGACCACGAAGATCTCAAGGCCCATGTTGGCCAACATTTGGGCTACAGCGACTACATGACAGTTTCACAAGAGCAGGTGCAGACATTTGCAGATGCAACTGGTGATCATCAGTGGATCCACCTCGATGTCGAAAAGGCCAAGACCGGTCCATTCGGACAAACAATTGCACACGGCTATCTCACACTGTCACTTGCACCAGTATTGATGGCAGGCATTTGGCGACATGAAGGCACCAAAATGGGCGTCAATTACGGAGCCAACAAAATTCGATTCATGTCCCCCGTGCCTGTTGGTTCAAAAATCCGTGCAGGAGCAAAACTTATTCAGGTTGATGACATTGCTGGCGGCGCTCAAGTTGTTGTAGAAACAACTTTTGAAGTTGAGGGTGCAACTAAGCCTTCGTGCGTTGCAGAGCTCATCTTCCGTTACTACTACTAGTTAGCGATAGTTTGCCATGATCTTGGCGAACTCATCCATCGTTTGTGTGCTCGGATAATCGACGCACCATGGAATAAAACCGGTGCAACCAACCTTGATGTATTGCTCAATCTTTTCTGCCACTTGATCTGGCGTACCAATGATGTTGGATTTTTGCCAGGTCTCAAACTGATCACCCCGTCCACTGGCAATCTGAAACTCACGACACTCTTGTTCGGTGTCGCGAATGAGAATTTCGCCAGAGATTGTTTTTCCAATCTCATCAGCATCTCGGCCAACGCTGAGACAATGACCTTTCAATATCTCGACCTTGCGCGCGAAGTCTTCAGGAGATCCGCCAAAGTTTGAATAGTCAGCATGCTGAGCCACTACTCGCAAAGTCAACTGCTCGCCACCACCACCAATCCAGATTGGAGGATGCGGGTTCTGCAGCGGCTTTGGATCGCAATTGGCGCGTGATGTTTGGTAATACTTGCCTTCATATGTCGCTTCTTCTTGCGACCACATCATTTTGACGATCTCAACAGTTTCGCGCAACATGCCAATTCGATCTTTAGGCACAGGAAACTGATAGCCGTAACTTCTAAATTCATTTTCGTACCAACCGGCTCCGATACCCCAGTCCAAGCGTCCACCCGAGATCACATCAAGAGTTGACGTGATCTTTGCGAGCAACGCCGGTGGTCTGTACAACGCACAACCCACCATCTGTCCAAGTCGAATCTTGGTTGTAATTTGACTCATGGCGGCCATCACCGTCCAGCATTCAAACACTGCTTCATGGGCAGGCCGAGGCACATTGTGGAAGTGGTCATACACCCAAATTGAGTCGAAGCCCAACTGTTCTGCACGTTTTGCGATGTCGACAGATGCCTGCCATTTTTCGGCTGCCGTCGGAATCTTCACCAATTCCATCTTCCAACCTTGTGGAATGAACACGCCAAACGTGATGTATTGCTTGGTCATAATGGCAAATCTCCAGTGGCCTTCTTTGTTGATCCGTGATCTTTATATGCTGCAATAGTGCGCTGTGCAATGCGCATTTGATGAATCTCATCTGCCCCGTCGGCAAAGCGACTCCATCGTGCCTGCTGCAGCATTCCGGCAAGAGGTGTGTCAGTTGAATAGCCCAACGCACCATGCACCTGAATTGCGCGGTCGACGATGCGCCACAAACTATTTGCAACGAAGTGCTTGGCCATCGAAACTTCGCTCGTAAATTCAAGTCCGTGTTCGATCTTGTACGCAGCGTGCAAGACCATGAGTTTGCATTGGTACAACTCCATCGCCGAGTCTGCGATCAGCCACTGAATTCCTTGCTTCTCGGCCAAAATCGAACCGTGTGAATATCTGTCAAGCGAGCGAGCAACCATCATGTCGAGAGCGGTCTCAGCCTGGCCAATCCATCGCATGCAATGCGCAAGTCGTGCTGGTCCAAGTCGATACTGACCGAGCAAGTGACCTTGACCGCGACCACCGAGCATGCTGCTCGCGGGTACACGCAAGTCTTCAATCAGAATCTCGCAGTTGTTGTGTCCACCCGACATTGTCTCAATATCGCGAACGACATTCCATCCTTCACTTGGAATATCAACGATGAAGCATGAGTTTGCAGCCTGAGGCAAATCTGGATCTTCTTCGGTTCGAGCAACCAGCAAAGCAAACTGCGCGCCACGTGCTCCAGAGATAAACCACTTGTGTCCGTTGATGACCCATTCGTCGCCGTCTTGATAGGCAAATGTTTTGATTAGTGTTGGATCGCTACCAGCAACTTCTGGTTCGGTCATCGCGAAGCATGAACGTGCTGTGCCCTCACACAAAGGACGCAAGTATTTTTCTTTTTGCTCCGGTGTTGCCCAATGCAAGAGCGTGTGCTGGTTGCCCTCGTCTGGTGCTTGAGCGTTGAGCACGAATGGCCCGATGCTGACCTTGGCTGCCTCGGCCGATACAGCAGCCATCGCGGTTGGACCAAGACCCATGCCACCCCACTCGGCTGGCATATGCGGTAGCCATAACTTCCAATCTTCACGCGCAACTTTTCGCAACTTCACAATCGTTTTAACCACTTGCGATCGGTCGTTCTGATCAATTGCATCCCACTGCGGTCGCACCACAGTGTCCATGAATTCACGCACTTGCATCCGAACTTTCTCAACTTCTGGCGGAAAGGAAAAATCAATCATCTTGCAAGTTTGCCCGATAACAAGCCATTGCCACGAGTCGGCTTCTGGTCGTAGCCTGAATGCTGTGAACAACGCTTGGGACTCGGTCGACTTGCCGCAGGGCCAAGCCAAAGTGCATGCCGTTCGCAGCATGTTTGATGCAATTGCCCCGCGCTACGACCTCGTCAACCGAATCATGACATTTCGACTTGATGTCCGTTGGAGGCGCCGAGCCATTCGCAACCTTGGGCTACCCGCCAACAGCGTGATTCTCGATCTGGCCAGCGGTACAGGCGACATGTGCATCGATCTGCGAAAAGCCGGCTACCAACCTCTCTCCATGGACCTCTCGCTGGGAATGCTGATCGCCGACCGAAGCAATGCCCCTCGCACTCAAACGGACATTTTGCAGTTGCCTTGTGCCAACGACTCAGTTGACGGAGTGACATGTGGGTTTGCACTGCGCAATCTGCTTGATCTCAATACTTTTTTTGGTGAACTCTCCCGCGTCACCAAACCAGGCGGTCGTATTGCCTTGCTTGATGTCGGTATTCCAACTAACCCATTCATCAAATGGGGCAACAGCATTTACTTCGGCAAAATCGTCCCGCGCATCGGTGGATTGCTTTCCAACCGCGCCGCCTACAACTACCTACCAAAAAGCGTCGCCTATCTTCCCTCGCCTGCTGCGATGGTTGACATGTTGACACAAAACGGTTTTGCATCTGTTGAGCACCGTCAACTCTCGGGTGGGCTCACACAATTACTTCTCGCGACCAAGGCCTAACGATGCGCGCTACTACGCGTCTGCTTTCTGAGGTCTCGACAACATTTACTGCTGACCAAATCGATCTCACTGCCATTGCAGGATCTGACGGCATGCTGTTTGTGCGAAACGGAATTGGTTTTGCAACACGTGGCATTGCAGCCCGGGTGGCATCAAGCGAAGCAAAAGCATTTCTTGCAAACATTCAAGTTGATGACTCGGTGAATGCCCCCGGCAGTGGCCCTGTACTTATCGGTGCCATTCCATTTAATTCTCAACAGCCACACGATTTCGTTCTTCCAAAGCTCCTGGTCTGCAAGTCTGACGACGGTCGTTGTTGGGTAACCACAATTCAAGATACTGAGCTCGACAAATCAGGATCAATTGATTTGGATCTCAGCCCAGTACACGCCCCGAACGCAACATCGTCGTCGTACACCGTCACCCCAGGAGTCGACATCGAGACATATCTACAGGCAGTAACTGCCGCTCGTGACGCTGTACGCAGTGGCGCCATCACCAAAGCGGTCATCGCGCGCGACGTATTTGTTACGAGTAGTCAACCAATTGATATCCACTCGGTCCTGCTTCGGCTTCGCAACTCTTTTGGCTCGAGTTATCAATTTTCTGTGGATGGATTCGTTGGTGCTTCCCCCGAACTGCTCGTTTCCATCGTTGACGGAGAAGTTTCAAGCCATCCTTTGGCCGGCACCGCACCGCGTACGGGCGACCCAACTACCGATGCGCAGCTAGCGACTTCACTGCTTTCGTCGACCAAGAACCAAATCGAACATCGCATCGTCATCGATGCAGTGCATGACACATTGCTGCCATGGTGCTCGTACCTCGACTGGGAGCCAGAGGCAAGCATTGTTGCGGTTGCCAATGTGCAGCATCTCGGCACGCACATGTTGGGAAGACTTTCCGAACCATTTCTTCACGTGCTCGATGCCGTCTATGCGCTCTCGCCTACTCCCGCACTCGGTGGTCACCCCCGTGACAAAGCCCTCAAACTCATTGCCGATGTTGAAGGGATGTCGCGTGGGCGATACGGCGGTGCAGTTGGCTGGTTTGACGCCCAAGGCAACGGCGTTTGGGCTGTTGCAATTCGCTGTGCCGAGTATTCAAACAACAACATGACCGCACGATTGTTTGCAGGAGGCGGAATTGTTGCCGACAGTGAACCTCTTGCAGAACTTGCAGAAACGCAAGCAAAGTTGCAAGCCATGCTTGCAGCAATTATTCGGCCTTAAGCGCCTTGGCTACTGCGGCATAGACCGCATCATGATCACCAACATTTTGTCGGCGGTCAGTATTGACAATGATCACGCGCGAGCCATTGTGAGCAAGTGCGCCCTTCAATTGAGCAACCGTCTTTACCGTTGTGTTAGGTAGTCCATGTGCTTGCACCAATTGACCAATATCTACATTGTGCGGGGTGCCAAATAGTTGCTCAAATCTTTGTGGGTCCAGAGTTGTCGACTGAGGCAAGAAGCTAAATATTCCGCCACCCTTGTTGTCTACAACCACAATCTTGAGATCGACTTCACGTTGCATCAAGTTGAGCAAGCCATTTGTGTCGTGCAACAACGCAATATCGCCAATTAATAGTGCAGTGAACTTGCCACTTTCTGCTGCAATCCCAACTGCCGTCGACACCACCCCATCGATGCCATTAACGCCGCGGTTAGCCAGCACTCGTACGCCAACACGTGGAGCACTAAACCATTCCACATCACGCACCGGCATGCTCGATGACAGCACGAGATTTGAATTCCGGGGCATTGCTTCTACAAGCGTTCTCGCCACCAAGGGTTCCGTCAATGCACTCGAATCGTTCCACATCGAGCCAAGAACCAAATCGCACGTTGCTTGTAATTTTTCCCAGTTTGTCACCCACGAGGTTGCAGGCTTCTGTTGCACGTACGCATTCAGGCTTTCACACACGTGTGATGCTTTTGCGACGACATGCTCAACGACAATTCTGTCTGGATCAATGAGCTTAATCGTGTCGCTCACTGCCACATACGTGCACTTGCTCTCGCGCAACCACGCATTTACAACTTTCGAAACAGGAGGCTCCCCAAAACGCAATACCACCTGCGGACTCCACGCAGCAGCCGTCTCGGAATCACGCAACAAGATGTCTGCGTTACTTATAACCGTGGCACCACAGGCATCACCAACATCAACTCGACACCCACTGCGACTGTCGGCAAAAACTGGCCATTGCAAACGATGGGCTAGTTCCAACACCATTTGCGGATTGTCGATGCCATTGCCCGCAACTATGACGCCCTTTTCCCCGACGCATATTGCAGACAACTTCTGTATGACGTCTTGGGGAATTGTTTGTGGTTCATCAAATGCATTTCCGACTTGCGAGGCAATGGCAGCGGGCAACTCTTCGGCAATACCCACAAGCGGCTCTCTAAACGGCAAGTTGAGGTGCACTGGTCCAGCATCTGTCTGAATCGATGCACTCAACACATCGTGAGCCAACTTGCGCCAGTTGTTGCGACCTGTGTCGTCGGCAATTCCAGCATCAACAAACAGTCGCGTGGAAGCGCCATACAGATTTTGTTGATCAATTGTTTGGGCAGCACCAACACCCTGCAACTCTGGTGGTCGATCGGCGGTGCACACCAGCATCGGCACTGATGCATAATTCGCTTCCACAACTGCAGCATGAAATTCGACTGCTGCAGTACCGGACGTGCACAACAGTATTGCAGGCATCGCTCTGCCACTCTGGCTCGACAATCCAATCCCCAGCGCAGCGAACGATGCCGATCGCTCATCGTGAAACACATGCAACTGCAACTCACTTCGGGTGGCTATCGCCAAAGCCATCGGGGTGCTTCTCGAGCCCGGTGCAACCACCGCATGCTCAACCCCGCAGCGAATCCACTCGTCCACGAGCGTGGCGCAAAAGGTCGCCGTGATTGCAGAACTACTCGTCATCCCCTCTATCGTGGCACCTATGCGCGTTGAAATCTTCTCTGACGTGGTTTGCCCATGGTGTTACATCGGAAAACGCAGACTGGATACGGCAGTGGCCAACCTGCGGGCCCGTGGGGTTGAGGTCGACCTTGACATCTCTTACAAGCCATATCAGTTAGACCCCACAGCCCCCATTGGGCAGTCCACGCCGGTTGCCGATGCCTACGCAAAGAAGTTTGGAGGTGCCGATAAGGCCCAACAGATTCTTGCGCATGTGACAAACATCGCTGCTCAGGACGGCATCGTCTTCAACATGGATATTGCACTGCGCGCAAACACCCTGATGGCCCATCGACTTCTTGTCATGGCTGAGCGCGATTACGGCAACGAAGTGCAGGCGCAGCTCAAAGAGCGAATCATGCAGTCGTACTTCACCGATGGTGATGACATTGCAAATATGGATGTACTTTCAAAGTGCGCATCAGAAGTCGGCATACCCCAAGACACCGCAATGCAGTTTTTGCTCAGCGACGAATGCGTAGATGACGTGCAGGAGTCGTTGCAGATGGCGGCAGAAAATGGCATTACTGCGGTGCCTACGTTTATCTTCAATGATCAGTGGTCTGTGCCTGGTGCGCAAGATGTAGAGATGTTTGAGCGAGTAATTCAACGCCTCAGTGAACGCACCGAGTCATGACACTCGCGCACGACCAACTGGGCAACCAAAGCGCTGCGCAGAAATTCGCGTTGCTCCACGGATTTACACAAACTCGACGATCGACGCATGGTCTCATCAACGAGATGAGTGCTTTGTCAACAGAGTTTTCGGCAATGGCAGTTGATGCACCACTACATGGCGAGTCGCAGCACATTGCAACAGATGTGTCTGGAGCCGCCGATGCATTAGTTGAAACATGCGGTCAAGCGATCTACCTGGGTTACAGCATGGGCGCTCGCATCTGTCTTCATGCTGCATTGCAACACCCAACACAAGTTCAAGGTCTCGTACTGCTCAGTGGTACGGCTGGCATCATCGATCCGACACAACGTCAGCACCGCCAAGAAGCCGACAATGAGTTAGCCGACCACGTTGAACAAGTTGGTACTCAACAGTTCATTGCCGAATGGCTTGCAAAGCCCATGTTTGCATTGCTCCCCGACAACCCGCAGGACATCGCCGAGCGCTGCACAAACTCAGCGACATCCCTTGCAACCAGTTTGCGCATGTGCGGCACTGGTACGCAAAAAAGTTTGTGGGATATATTGCCAACACTCTCCATGCCCGTGCTCCTCATCGCAGGCGCACATGATGAGGCGTTTTGCCAACATGCACGCCGCATGCACGAACTTATTGGCTCAAACGCCACTCTTCACATCGTTCAAGATGCCGGCCACAGCGTTCATCTTGAACAGCCGCAAACAACAGCACAGATCGTGTGCAAGTGGCTCGCAACTTTTTAAAGCAGTAACCCCAATGACAACAACAACCCAGTTGCCATTTGTGTTTTTCCGGTAACTGCCAATACTGCAATAAGTTCGCGTCCGCTCGCACCACTACGCACGGTCCGAATTGCAGGCACAGCGACCACGAGCCCCAACAATCCAACAATTGCTCCTCGTCGAGACAGTGCACACAGCACGATCGCTGCGCCGCACGCCACAAACAACAGGTTGTACAAAGTCCGAGTTTTCTTGTCCCCCAGCCGCACAGCCAGAGTTACTTTGTCAACTTCGGTGTCGCCAGGTATATCCCGCAAATTATTGATTACGAGTAGCGCAACTGCCAAACAACCCACGGCTACAGATGCGTAAACGCACAACAGTGTGATGTGCTGAGTGACGGCAAACATCGTTCCGCATGTAGCCACCAATCCGAAAAACACAAATACAAAAAGTTCGCCAAGCCCCATGTAGCCATAAGGTTTTGGTCCTCCTGTGTATAACCAACCTGCGCCGATGCATGCCACACCGACAACAACCAACCACAACGAAGTTGCAAGCGCGATGAGCAATCCAGCTACTGCCGCTACACCAAAAGCGATAAATGCGGCCCGCTTCACAACTTCAGGAGCCACAAGACCTGAACCAACTAAGCGCAATGGCCCAACTCGCTTTTCATCAGTGCCTCGTACGCCATCCGAATAGTCATTTGCATAATTGACGCCAACCTGCAATGCAAGACTGACCACTAGAGCCAGTAGCGCAAATGTCCATCTCTTGGTGTCAGCACCTTCAAATGCTCCGGCACAGGCACTTCCCACCATCACCGGCATGATCGCCGCGGGAAGCGTGCGCAGTCGGGCTCCGAGTATCCATATCTGTACACCAGCTGGTTGCGAATTTGTCATAACACCAGTGTTCCATGCTTGTCATCGGCAACAGATGACCCTTTAGTCGACCGCCCTATCCTGTTGTAATGGCTCGTCTCATTGCTCTTGACATGCCTGCCAGTAAAACGTTTGTCGATCTGGTGCAGCGCGCGTGGTCCAATGGCGACGCCGTCTTGCCCATTGATCAGCGCCTTCCGTTGGCCAGTAAAAAGATGCTTCTTGACGCAATGGCACCTTCGGAAATCATCGATGCCAGTTTCACTGCTTCGACATTGCCAAATGGTCGTCCAATGCAGGACGGAGATGCTCTTGTTATCGCATCGAGCGGTTCAACAGGCTCACCAAAGGGCATCATCCACACTCATTCGTCAATACTCTCTGGCGCACGGGCAAGCGCCTCGCGGCTTCAACTCAGCGCAAGCGATCACTGGCTTGTCTGTATTCCTGTTTCCCACGTTGGCGGCTTTTCGGTCGTAGCCCGTGCTCTCCACACAGGCGCTGCACTCACTCTTCATCCGGCCTTTGATGCGGCAGCCGTACAAGAAGCAGCAAAGCATGGAGTAACTCATACTTCGTTAGTGGCAACTGCACTCTCACGCATCGACGCTTCTCTGTTTCGAACGATCTTGCTTGGTGGAAGCAGCGCACCAACCAATTTGCCAAGCAATGTGATCACAACCTATGGAATGACCGAAACTGGCGGAGGTGCTGTCTACAACGGAGAGCCGCTCGACAATGTCGAAATCAAGATCAATGACGGCGAAATTTTCCTTCGCTGCCCAATGCTGATGCGCGCATATCGTGATGATCAAGCCATCTCCACACAGGACGGCTGGTACGCAACTGGCGATTTAGGCGAGATCCTCGACGACGGCAAGCTTTCTGTTCATGGAAGGCAAACAGACTTGATCATTACTGGAGGCGAGAATGTGTGGCCTTCAGTAGTGGAGAATTCACTCGCTTCGCATCCAATGGTCAATCAAGTTGTTGTGCGCGGCATGCCAGACACAACCTGGGGTCAGCGAGTCGTTGCCTACGTTGTGCTCAATGATTCGGCTCAGACATCAGAAGCGAAGTTGTTGTCCGATTTTCGCGATCATGTCAAGCAGAGCCTTCCTGCTTTTTACGCACCGCAACAGGTAGTCGTTCTTGCCGAGATTCCGCGAACGAGTCTCGGCAAAGTTGACGTGCAAGGGCTAACAAGCCTTAACAGTTAAACAACTACATACCGCCGGAAGAAACTCCTGCGCCACCATCAATCAAATAGGTTTCGCCAGTCATCCAACTTGCAAGATCCGATGCCAAAAATGTTGCAAGGTTTGCAATGTCTTGAGGCACTCCAAGTCGTTTAGTTGGCAAGCGCTTTGCCAATGCGTCACCAAAATTATCAACCAACATTTGCGCAAAATCGGTTTGCACTAACCCAGGTGCGATACCCACCACTCGAGTAAGGCCAAGTTCGCCAGCGAGTTGCTTTGTCAAATGGATGAGAGCAGCCTTTGTCAGGTTGTACACACCTAGGTTTCCTTCGGCACGCAACCCGCCAACAGATGCAATGTTGATGATTACTCCGGGGTGATCAATCATCCATGCTTCCCAAACTGCCTGACACCAAAACAAGGGACCGCGGAGGTTGACCTGAAATGTTTTGTCATATCGTGCTGGGTCAATGCCCAATGTTGGGCCCGCATATGGATTGGTTGCTGCGTTATTGACGAAAATATCGATCTTGCCGAACTTTTTGATCGTCGCAGCAACACATGCCTGCGCTGTTTCAATATCGCCAGCGTTGCCAGCAAAAATTGCTGTGTCTCCACCGATCTCATCGGCTGCCGCTCGCAATGCGTCTTCCTTTCGCGACATCAGCATCACTTTGGCGCCAGCCTCTACATATGACTTCGCTATTGCTTTACCAATACCGCGCGATGCACCCGTTACCAGCGCTACTTTGCCTTCTAGTGATATTTCCATGACGGCGACAATAGCCGTCATTCAGTAATTGTGCTGACCCGCACCTTCTGTATTCGTCGTCCGTCCAGCTCTTCGGTCGAAAACTTCCATCCCTGGTGCTCGACAGAGTCTCCTACAGCAGGCACGCGACCGAGCATTCCGAAGATAAAACCGCCAATAGTGTCGTATTCGGTTTCAGGGATCTTCGTAGAAATCTCATCGTTCAAGCGACCAATCGACATCGATCCGTCTACAAGCAAGTCGCCATTGGGCAACAACCTCAACGAATCGTCTTCTTCGTCGTGTTCATCCACAATCTCGCCCACTAGTTCTTCCAAACAGTCTTCCAATGTTGCAAGCCCGGTCACGGTGCCATATTCATCGGCAACGATCACCATGTGAAACTTCTTCGCTTGCATTCCCCGCATCAAATCAGCCACCAGTTTTGTTTCTGGTACCACTTCAACCGTGCGAACCAAATCGCGCAGAATGTTGGTGCCCTTACCCGAGCGCTCGGCAATCACCAAATCTTTGACATACACAATGCCAACGACATCATCCACATCATCATCGTCTTTTCTGAATACAGGTAGACGACTAAATCCTTCGACAACCGCTTTGTCGAGAGCGGCAGTGACTGTCATATCGTCATCGAGAAACACCACGTCGTGTCGTGGCACCATGATTTCGCGCACCATCGTGTCGCCAAACTCAATGACTGATTCAATGAGCTCGCGCTCTTCATGCTCGATCACACTGTCGTGAGCGGCTGCTTCAACGATCCCCAAAAATTCCTGTTCGCCAATAAATGGTCCTTGTGCAAGACCCTTGCCCTTCACGATCACGTTCGTAAGGCGAATAAGCAATCCTGATGCAATACGCAGTGGCCAGAATCGAACAACAAATTCGATTGGTCGCGCAGTAATCGTTGCGCCCTTAATTGGATTGAGCAGCGCATACGTTTTTGGCACCGCCTCGGCGAGCACAAAGAACAAGATGACGTTGAGCGCAACACCTACCGCTACTCCTGCAGGGCCAAACAAACTATTTGCAACAATGCCAGTCAGCGTGGCCTGCACGGTTTGCGAAACGTTGATGAGGAGCAACAACGGGTTGACCCACATGGCAGGTTGAGCAGCCAAGCGCACAAGTGCTTTTCCAGATTTAACGCCCTTCTCGGCCAACGCTGCTGCGCGCGGCTTCGTCATTTGCGACATGCTCATTTCGGCAAGCGATA
>ENA-ORCY01000931-ORCY01000931.1-marine-metagenome-genome-assembly--contig:-NODE-931-length-14691-cov-4.564048_pt1 | contig 14691 bp, 8 predicted proteins | sample MGYA00248634_ERZ508507 | MGnify/ENA primary metagenome ERZ508507 (study PRJEB26178, sample SAMN06266269) | marine metagenome | isolation source: Columbia River Estuary | place: USA:Columbia River Estuary... | reverse complement strand
TGCTAGTGCGCAAGCTGCCATAGATGTAGTGGATTACGACGTTCACAATAAAAGAGATAATCAGAATCGTAAATCCAAATCCTAAGAAGAATCTTAGAAATGGAAGTTCAAACGCATAAAACGAAATGTCTAAGCCAAATTGTGGATCGACCTGACCAAATTCTGTTGAATTTCTGAAAAGTAACCAGGTTTGCCAAAATCTTGACCCAGCACTTCCAGCAAAGTAGAAGATTACTAAGAATGTTCCGATCACTACCAACTTACGAATTGGCTCTAATTGAGCACGGTATCTCTCTAAGCTTTCAGCTTCAACTGATACTGGTACATAAATTGGACGCTTTTTAAATGCAAAATAGATATTAAAAACTCTAATAACGAAAAAACAGAGCTAAACATAAAAATTCACGAGGGAAGAAAAAGACAAAACCCCACATCCAACCCGGGAACCCTAGGTCTTGCACTAAAACGACCATGAATATTCCCATAACCGCGGGGAACATTTGGTTGGCTAACATACCAACGCCAAAGGCTATCTTTTGTCCCATAGGAACTTTGTTTGTTTCTGTTGTATTACTCATTTTAGTTCAGTTTAGTTTTGAATCACTAGGGTTTGAATGGCTTGTGCAGCAATGGTTATTGATTTACTTTTTCCGTTATGTTCTGCGGTAAAACTTTTGGTTGTTGTTCCTTCATTAAAAACAACAACTGCTATGCTGCCGTCAGGGTTTTGAGCTGCAGTAACTTGCAGGTCTTTATCACTTGTTTCTAGTCCTATGCGCACCGCCCCAGGACGTATAAATTTGCTAAAGTGGCTCATAACGAAGTATAAGGGCGTAAAATATACCTCATCTGTTTCTATGTCAACTATCACAGGGGCTACACACCAGTTTTTGAACCAATTGGGGCCTCCTTGTTTATCGAGTACCATATTCCAGTCTATCCAACCATCTACCCAATTATTTAGGCATCCTATGATATCGCGTGCATAGCGATTTACAGGAGCATATTTTGGGTGTAGGTGTTTTTGCTCTTCAGAAGCCCAGTCCCAGCCCCAATCGGTAGCTTCCTTAGTCCAATACCATTTGTCGTCTTGCCATTTGGGTATTTCAGAATCTACACAGGCTTCGGTTTGTATTAGGTATTTATCAGGCGCTGCATCATGTGCTAGTTGTAGTGCTTTTGGAAAAAAGTCGAAAGTGCTTGCATACCAATGTACCGCTGTACCTGCAAAGTATTGAGCAGCTTCTTGGTCTTTATACATAACCTCCACCCAATTTTTCAGTTCATCTCTATTTTGATCGTAGCCCAGTATTTTAGCGTCGTGACCGTCTGCTTTTAGTTTTGGGCCAAGGTGATTTTTTACAAAATCATTCATCTCTTGAGGTGTAAAGATCATACTCTCCCAGTTATTGCCATTTCCTAATGGCTCGTTTTCGACGGTAAACCCCCAAATATCAATTCCTTCTGCTTTGTAGGCGGTTATGTATTTCGAAAAGAAAAGCGCCCACGTGTCGTAGTATTTTGGTAACAGCTTACCGCCTACGTAATTGTTGTTGTCTTTCATCCAAGGAGGAGCTGTCCATGGAGAACTGATTATTTTAAATCCGTCTGACGAAGTGGCCATGGCATCTTTTATCATAGGGATTATGTCGTTTAAATCCTCTTCAACAGAAAAATTTTCTAATAATGTATCGCCAGCTATGGGAGCATAGGAATAATTGCTTAATGAGAAATCGCAAGAGTTCATGTGCGTGCGGGTAAGTGAATATTTAGCGCCACTATCGCCAAAGTAGGCTTCTAATACTTCTTTGCGTTTAGCCGAGCTAAGTTTGGATAGTAAATAGGCTGAAGACTCGGTAAATGATCCTCCAAAACCTGTTATGGTTTGAAATTTTTGTTTAGGTAAAATACGAATGACGCTAGCAGAAACTTCGGGATTAAATTCTGTTTTTACACTTAGCTGTGCTCCCGCTGCAGATGTTTCGTAAACAGCTACTTGTAGTTTAGTTTCTGTTTTACAAGAAGTTAGCATCACGGTAAGGCATATTAGTATGATTTTAACGGGCTGCATTCCTTATTTTAACTGTTTTGTGGATGGTAAATCTACATCTTTAAGCAATAAATCAAAATTACCTTGATAGGTTTTTTTAATGGTGTTCCCGTTTCGGGTAAGTCCTTCAAAAGCCTTTTTATCTACAAGCTCCCAAAGTGCAAATTTGGCTTCACCGTTTATTTTAAATAGGCCAAAGTGGTTTTCTGAACCGCCTAAATGCTGAGCATCCTTCCATTGTTCATTGAATGCCTCGAAGTAGAAGCATGAAATTCCAATAGAATCAGTCCAGTCTCGCATCATTTTATAGTAGAGGCCTTCTTTGTATTCGTCACAGGCTTTAGATCCATTTGGACCATATAAACCATCGGAAGAACTAGCCCAACCGGTTTCTCCAATGTGTATTGGTTTCGTGCTGTCAATACTGTGAATGTAGAGTTTTGAAGTAGCATATTGTTTTTTAGCGTAAAGTACAGCTCGTGTCATAGCTCGTTCTAATGCTTCTGTTTTAGGCAAGTGTAATTCTGATTCTAAGGTTCCCCAAAATATGGGGTTGTAGTGTGTGTCGTGCATTGGGTAAGTATGCAGCGAAACATAGTCAACCGCTTTTATCAAGTTTTCTAAATCGTTACAGTGATATAGCGAATCACCTCCTCCCCAAGAGGCAAAATTATCTGAGCTGGTGATCCACACATCTCTGTCAAGCTTACCTTCTTTTTTCAATGTTTGTAGGTGATTTACCCATTTAAGTATCACGTTAGGTTGCACGTAATAGCTGGCAGCCCATTTTACCATGGCTTCATTTCCTACTGCAAGAATCTTGACTATGTGCGGATACTTATTAGCCAAATCCACTGCTCTCTGCACTTCGGCAGTATTGGCTGTCGTACTTTCAGCATCATGGTTAGGCTCGGAACTGGTCCAAGCATTTTGGCAATCTATCCAGATTCCTAGCATGACATACATTTCAAAATTAGGATTATCTGCTTTTAGTTCAGATATCGCTTGCAGCAAGTTGGTAGCTTCTTTATAATGCGTATTGTAGGTTCTCAAAACGTTAATTCCGGCTGCATCCAGTATTCTTAAGTCTTCTTTAAGCTCTGATATAGTTGGTTCTATTTCTCTTGTATTTTTACGAAACCCACCGTAGCATATAGCTTGATATTTTGGATTTCCTAAAATCTCCGAGGCCGTTTTTTTATGGGTCATATTTTGTAGTGTATCGTTTTTGGTTGGGTAAGTGCCAAAGCTGGCTAGTGTTGATGTAATAAAAACGAACAGCCCTATTTTTTTAATGTTTTTAAAAAAAAGTATAGATCTGTAATTTGGTATATTCTGTAAGTAATTCATTACAACTATTCGTTATTTGTTGTTTTATAAGTAAGTCCATATCCCAATGAGAATAGTGGGGTAATGCTTGAATTCCAGTAATTTGGTCCGTATATTCCGTTGAAATCTGCTACGGCTTTAGGCCACGAATGAGGTAGTTTGCCTGTGAAGTTATAGTCTCCAAAAAGCACTTCAGCTATGCCCTGGCCTTCTGAGCCTGGGAGCCACGCTGCTACGAACGCATCTGCTTGATTTAATTGTGGTGTTACTACTAATGGTCTGCCAGAGATTAGTATGACTACCACTTTGATCCCTTGCTTGGTATAGTTGGAAATATAATTTTGGTGTTTTTGAGTGAGTGTAAGCAGGTGCGGATTATTATCACGACCAATATCACCAAAGAATTCTGCATAAGGCGTTTCACCTACTACGATAATGGCTACATCTGCATCTGATTTTTGATTGCCGATCGAGTCATAAATCACTTCTCCATTTGAAAGCTTACGTATTCCTTCTAAAATAGTGGTCCCCCCTTTATAACTGGTATCCGCGCCTTGCCAATGCATCGTCCATCCGCCAGATTGTAAACCCGTATTATTGGCGTGTTCGCCTACTAGTATTATTTTAGCATTCTTATTCAAAGGCAATATGGACTTCTCGTTCTTTAGCAACACGAGTGATTCACGTACCGCTTGCCTTGCGACGTCTCGGTGTTGTTTGATTCCTATGTTAGTGCTAAGTTCTGTTTTTGGAAACGGATTTTCAAACAGTCCTAATCGATATTTCTGTCTTAAGATTCTTCGCACTGCATCATTTATTCTTTCCATTGAAACGTTCCCACTCTCTACAGCACGTTTAAGGTCGTTTTGAAAATAGTCCAAATCGCCATCTACGGCCATTACCATATCAATTCCGGCGTTTATAATATCAATTCCCCCGAATTTAGAGTAGCCTTTCCAATCTGAAATTACCATTCCGTCAAACCCCAAAGCGCCTTTCAACGTATCCGTAATCCAAGCCTTATGCGCATGCATAGAAATATGGTCTATACTATTAAAAGATGCCATGATTGCACCTACACCTTCATGAACAGCTGTTTTATAAGGCATTAGCAATTGACTGCTTATGTGTTCTGGGCTTAATGTGGTTTCGCCTCCTTCTATACCAAAGTCCGTATTGCCATCACCTATGTAATGTTTAGCAGTAGCCATCACAGTCTTGTTGCTGGTCAGATCACCTTGTAGTCCGATAATAGATGCTTTGGCAAGTGCTGATGTTATGTTTTTGTCTTCTGAATAGGCTTCATAGAATCGACCCCATTTTTCATTATAGGGAATGGCTACACATGGAGCAAAAACCCAATTAAATCCACATGCTTGAGTTTCAATAGCTGTAATCCTTGAAGCTTCTTGTACAAGTTTAGGATTGCGGGTTGCACCCATTCCTATGTTGTGAGGGAATATGGTAGCACCGTTATACGTATTTTGACCATGTACCGCATCTACCCCCAAAAGCAATGGAATGCCCAAACGGGTAGCTAATGCTTCCTCTTGCAACACCCTAAATCGAGCTTGCCACTCTGCAGCATCTTGACCAGGCAATGGCCCTTCGGTATGTATTATAGACCCGATATGCTTTTTGGTTACATCACCACTTTCAATATCCCAAAAGTGTCTCACCTGGCTCATTTGACCTATCTTTTCTTCCAGGGTCATTTTCGCCAAAAGGGTTTCTACCTGTACCTCTATATCTGCGTTTTGGATTAGCGAAATAGTGCTTTTAGCATTTCTACATGCACCTAAAAAAAGTATTCCAAAAACCAGTGTGGTGAGATGTACTTTGGTCATTTCGCTTTTATTTTAGTGTAGCCTCACTTACGTATACTGTAATTTGAACAATGTCACCTGTTCTATTAAAAATTTGAGAGCTACTTTCTGCGTCTAAGTGCAGAGTTTCAAAAGTGGTGATAGAGTTGTCTTTCCTTGTTACCTCCATGCTATCTTGATTAGCAAGACGATAAATTATAGGCACTTGACAGTAAGTAAAACATAATGAACCTACATGGGGAGCATAGTCATTGTGCTCTTTATGGGTATTTACATAATGGAAATTACGGTCTTGTATGGTAAATTCATTTTTGCGGAGCAAACAAGGATTGAAGTACAAGCGACCGTTTTGTACAAAGACGCCTAATTCGCCAAATCTGCTGAGTATATCTTCTTTTACCTGACCGGTCATACCTGGCTGTTGAGCTCCTCTTCCTCCCGGTGTGTGAGAATAAGGGTCTGTAGGAAATGCACCATATAATGCAGGTGATTTATGTACGCCAATGCCTTCATTTATTTCATAATAATGCTCTAGCAGTTTGCCTATTAATTCCGAGTTTTCTTTCAGGTCTACGGCTTTCAGACAGATTTCTTGCACCGCAAGTTGTAGTTTAGAAACCATGTGCCAGTAAATAGATCCAAGCCCTTCATAACCATAAAACGTGCCCGATCTACCTGTGAATGCTTTATGGTTAAATACTTTTTCAAACACTTCTAATAGCATTCTTTTTTCGGAATCTGCATAATCACCGTACTTCGAATCTTGAAGTGTATCTATGGCTTTTTCCAGGTCTGCAGCATTCTTAAAATTACCGTTAAAATGATACGTTCCTTTTATGTCTTGATCCACTAAAATACGATTACCATCATTTAGCAATGCACCTAGTAGTTTAGACTGCTCTACATCCTCTTGAGGAATGGTATTCTTCTCTAAGAACTTTGGCAGTTGCTTATTGGGGTATAATAAGTAGCTGTATTGATCTGTTCTGAAAAGCGCACTGCTCTTCATTGCATCTAGCACCTTAAGGGCTTCTGCAGGTGAAAGGTGTCCAGAACTTAAAACGGCAACTTGACCCTCTAACATTTCATTAAGATGCGAAATGGAAATTTCCTTTTCATTTTTGATAGTCATCAAATTATAGGCATGGTACAATTGATCTTCTCGTTTATTCGCCTCAATGGTATGGTTTATATAGTCAAGACTTAATTTTACAAAACCTTTGAGACGGCCATATGAAATGGTTCGTTTTTCGCCCCAAAAAGCTTGCTTGTAAATATGCTCTCTATAATCACTTCCGGCCTGACCTAATTGGTTTAATATTTCTTTACGATGTGTATCGCTTATGCTATCGTCTAGAAGGTGTTTGTGGTCCTCAAAAGCAGCTTCAATATTTTTAAAGAAAATAATAAGCTCATTAGATAATTCAACGCGTTCCTCAGTTGTGTTCTCTATTTGCTTGCCAAAGAATATCAAGAAACGTTTGAGATAGTAAAGCGTAACCATGGACACTCCGTTGCCTACCAGTGCGTTGTTTGCATCGTTCCATTCTGGACGTTGTGTGTTCATCCATATACCGCCTTCTGGTATAAAATTAGATAGTTTTGCTAGGACAGTAGCAAGAATTTTTTCTATAAAATTTACCGTATAGATGGCGTTATTTTCATCAGTAAGTAATGATGCGTCAGACCCTAGCAGCTCTCTGTTTTTTCTAATTTTGGCATCTAAATGTTCGTCAAACTCTATGGTATCTTTAGAATTAGTGAGGATGTCTTGGTAGCTTTTTATCTTGTAGGGTACATTGGCATATACAAATGATTCCTTTCCGAAACTGCTAGCCAACTTTCCTGGGTAGTATTTTTCGTTAACTTCAAGTAATTTTAAGAGGTAAATGATTTGATGATCTCCCCAGTAACCAATGTAGGACCAAGGATTATCTGGTTCAATAGTCTCCCAGTCAAAACCACCTTTAGTCACTCTGTATGGGTTATAACCTTCAAATGTGGTAGCATTTAAAAATTTATGTATCATACTTTCAGTAAATGCTGGAAATGACAATGCTAACGCCTCCCAATTCTGAAAAATATCTCGCCAGTTGCCTTCGTAATCAAGTATTTTAGAACCATCTACTTCACTTCTAGTATTTATTGAAAATTTATTCCATGGTCTACTGGGGTCTCCATGTCTTCTGCTAAATTTCAACGGTAAGTATTCCATACAAAGCCTTTTGAAATTTTTATCAGTACTTTGTTCTGCTATTTTCTGAAGATCAAAGCACGTAAGATTATCGTCTAGGTTATCGAGTAAGTTAAGATGATTTTCATAAACTTTTTTATTTGCAGCAGCCAAATAATTGGTCAAATCCCATTTTTCGATTTGGTAATTAAAATCGAAAATACCCCCTCTCATTATGTTAAATAACGTATTTGAAAAATGACGGGTGTCTCTAAATACGTCTGCTGACAGTTGCATGCCGTCTGCCGAGGCAGTTAACTCGATAAGTCTGCTCGAGCCTAGGTCGATATCTTTATCTATCTGATTTTGAAGATCTTTTTGGTGCAAGATGTTGTTTATCAGTGAAACTACATCAGACTGACTTTGATTTACATCTGCGACAATAACCCACGCTTTTTTAGCTTGTGGACTTAGGTTTAATGTGGAGCTAAGAAAGTAAGCGCCTTTTTCTGCTTTTAGGTCTTCTTCTTGAGTTACAGGCAGTCCTTTTCTAAAATTATCAAGCTGTAAAGAGGACACCAAGTAAGATGCTTTAGGTAAACCAAGAGACCATGCCACGTTAGCCTTAAGCGCTTCGCTTGGTTCTGCTTTATCTACTATTATGGCACTTAGAGCAAAGATTCCCAATCCTGAGTCGGCGTCTAGTTCATTTCGTTTGTATGCATCTACAAGATTACTCGTTGAGTTTTGTAGGTCGCTACTAACTCCGTCCGGCATTATATTTTGAATACCATCAAGTAAAGTAACCGTAAGCTCGTTATTTCCTGTGTTTTCTAATGATGACTTACGAACAAATCCATAAATGTCGCTAGAGTTCCACTCGTATCTAAAGGTGAGATTAAAGTCATGATTAATTTCTTCAAAAATAATTTTGTTACCAATCGTGTTTTTATAGAGGTTTCTGGTAGTGGCATAAAGACTTACGTTCCGTTCTGAGAAAGGCTCCCATACCAATATTTCGCCATTATGTAGTATTTGAAAAATAGATTTACTACCTGTTGTTTCTGCAGATTCGTTAATTTTATCAGCAGTGTAATAAGGGAAAAGTGAGTACTCTGAGTTTTTGCGACCGGCACTAAGAGCTCCATTGCTGGATATAAACATCCAGTGGTGTGAGTCACTTACTATACTCATAAAAAATGGGCGCATTTCATTGTAATTTGAAATACAATAAAAGTTTTCTCCTTCTATTTTTAACCGTTTTATGTTTACATTATTGGTTTTGTTTTCTTCTTGCATCTGCTTGTACTGGGTGGGCATATAAGGTGTTAAATTCTTTTATTTATTTTAATTAAGGTTGTTTTTTAGTGCCTTTTGTATGGCATTATCAAGTTGTATTTTTGAGAATTCGTCTTTTAATATTTCGGTAGTTTGGCCTTTTTGATAGGGGTTAATTTTATGCACTTCTTGCAGTATGTAACATGCTGCTCTTGGGTATAGCGGGTAAGTGCCATTTGACTGCGTTTTGCCTTTGGAACACACCCCAAACCATTCTTCGCTCATGTTTTTTTGACCCGCCACAAAGTCATACTTATAACCTCCGTTGGTCCATGATGCTCCACTGTCGTGTACATCCAAGTTATAGGTTTGTCCTTTTTTCCACCATCCATCGCTAAATTGGAAGGTAAAACCACCAAGACAATTCCCGTTTAAACCCAATCCAGACGCATTTAAGTATATCTCGTACCAATTGTGCAATAAATATTCTGCTTGCGCGTTTTGCTCCTCTTTTTGAGTTATGCTATTAAACGCATCTGCCCCAAACTCTGTAAACATAAAAGGTTTATCGGTCTGTTTTTTTAGATTTTCAAAAGCATCGGTAAAGGATATTCCACGATAAATATTAATGCCTAGAATGTCCACTTCAGGACATTCGGACACTATTAAATCTAAGTAACCCAAATCGCCATTACAAATGGAAACGGGATGTTTGGAATCTATGCTTTTGATGAGCAATGATGCCTTATTAAAAAGGCTATATAGGTTTTTGGCAACTTGTTTATTGCCCATAATGTTTTCAGGCATATCTTCAGTTTCAGCACCTTCCCAATAGAGGCCGTAGTTATTCTCATTACCTAACAAATACATGAGCAGCCCGGGGGTGTTTTTATACGTTCTAGCTAGTTCTTCTACTTCATGTAGAATAATAGTTTGAGACAAAGAGTCGCCATAATCTGTATGAGCTACCCATTGGTTGTTCAGGGTAAGCCCATAGCGGCCAAATGTGTGGTTTAAAACTGTATATATGCTATATTTTCGGTAGATATACTCGATCCATTTTGGGGGAATGCTAGCGTATATTCTCAGGGTATTTACACCTAATTTTTTTAGCATTGACATTTCATAATCCAATGCCGCGATTATGGTTTCTTCTGGTTGTTGCCACAAACTATAGGTGTAGTTAGTGCCAATAGGAGAGTAGTCCCAATTCATTCCTTTTATGAAAAAAGCCTCATCATTCACAATTAATTTTTTTCCTTCTTCTTGCGATATAACTACCTTTTTCATAGGAGCACAAGAGAAGAGAAGCACCAAACAAAAAATAGTATTTGAAAAGATAAATTTCACTTTTAATGAATGTTTTACGTATAATTTATAATGCGTTAAATCCTGAGTAAACTGGCTTTTGTAAAACAAAACTAGACCCCAATAAGTGATTTTCTGCTCTGTAAGTACTTTTCACTTTTGAAGCAAATAAAGTCTTTTTAGGAGCAACTTTCAAAAGCATTAAATAGATTTTTATGTGCATTTCTATACTTATTTGAATGGCGAATATAGGAAACTTATAGTAAAAAAAACTATAAGTAAAATTGTTGAGTTAGTATCAGTGATAACTTGCACATATTGAAATTGTAAGCTTAGATTTGCCAATCATTTTGAGAGTTACAGTTGCTATAAATTTCTTGTTTCTGATGGTAGCTGGTTTTGGGCAAAATCGGGAACCTAGCATTCATATCCGAAAGACGACACAATCTATTACAGTAGACGGTGTTTTAAACGAAACCGTTTGGCAGCAGGCAGAAAAGGCAAAAGATTTCTTTATCAGTACGCCTATCGATACAGCTTTTGCCAAAAGCAAGACTGAGGTAATGCTTACCTATGATGACAAAAATATTTACGTTGCGGCGGTTTGTTATGATGAAATTCCTGGAGAATATATTATACAAAGTTTAAAAAGAGATTTTTCGTATCCACGCACCGATGCGTTCTCTATTATTTTTAATCCGACAAACGATAAGACCAATGGTTTCAGTTTTGCAGTGAGTCCGAAGGGAGTACAACGCGAAGGAAGTATAGAAAATGGTGGAGACTTTGGTGTTACAACAGCCTGGGACAACCTGTGGTATTCTGCGGTAAGTCAAGGTGATGGAAAGTGGTTTGTAGAGATTTCAATACCATTTAATAGCATTCGATTTGCCGAGGGTAGTACAGCGTGGAGTATCAATTTTACCCGAAACGATTTAAAGAGAAATGAAAGTTCAGCATGGGCGGCAGTACCTCGTAATTTTAATATAGCAACGCTCAATTACTGTGGTAAATTAATTTGGGATAAACCGCTTGAAAAACCCAAAAAATATGTAGCTATAATTCCTTATGCTAGTGGAGGGCTTAGTAAAGATTATGTGGCAGCTACAGAGCCTAAACCCATAATGAATGCGGGTGTAGATGCCAAAATAGCTATTAGTTCAAGCTTGCAATTAGACCTTACGGTAAACCCCGATTTTTCTCAGGTTGAGGTAGATCGGCAGCAGACCAACCTGAGTAGATTTAGTTTATTTTTCCCAGAAAGAAGAAATTTTTTTATAGAAAATGGTGACTTGTTTGCTAACTTCGGGTTTAGTCAGATTAGGCCTTTTTTCAGTCGAAAAATCGGCCTTAAAGATGGGAGTACCATCCCAATTTTGGGCGGGGCGAGGCTAAGTGGTAAAGTTGGAGATAACTGGCGAGTAGGAGCTATGAGCATGCAGACCGATGGCGGCACCGCAGGTCTTGGTCAAAATTTCAGTGTAGCTGCGTTGCAACGCCAGGTAGGAAAGAGCTCTAACATTGGCATCATTGGTGTTAATAGGTCTAGTTTAGAAAATGGAGACTTCGTTAAGTCCGCATTTAACAGACTTCTTGGAGTAGATTATAATTTTGCTTCGGCAGACAGAAACCATAGAGGTAAAGTTTTCTTTCATAAGAGTTTTACCTTCGATAAACCCGCAGATAGCTATGCGCACGCTTCATGGTACACTTTTTCAACCCCCAGTTTTAGGGCTATGTGGAATCATGAGTACGTCGGTAAAAATTATAATGCAGCCGTAGGTTTTGTGCCAAGAATAGAACGCTATAATCCACAACTATTTACGATTGAACGGCATGGATATTGGCGTTTGGAACCACTCTTAAGGTATAATTTTTATCCAAAAAAATCAGCCAATCTAATATACCACGGTCCAAGTTTGTACATGGATAGATATATGGACAATAGCTACACTCTTACCGATAACCAATTAAGATATGGATACGAGGTTCAGTTTAAGAACACAAGTAATCTTGTTGCGTATTATAACCAATGGTACACTAAGCTTTTTTTTGATACGGATGTTTCGTTTACAGGGGACTCAGCAATAGCATCAGGGGGCTATTCTTATACTAATCTCGCGTTGAGCTATATATCAAACTTACGTAAACCGTTTAATTGGGAGGCTGGACTTACCACAGGAGAATATTACAGCGGTTACAGGACAAATGCAAAGTTGGATTTAAATTACCGTTGGCAGCCATGGGGGACATTTGGACTTTCATATAATTTTAATAGAATAGATATGTCACATTTAGACAAGACGGTGGATATATCACTCATAGGGGCTTCAGCAGAAATGTCATTTACTAAAGCAATTTTCTTCACTACGTTTTTTCAGTATAACACTCAGGCCAATAATTTCAATATTAATTCCAGATTACAATGGAGATATCGTCCACTTTCTGATTTGTATCTTGTTTACTCAGAAAATTATGTAGCAACAGATCTATTTATTAAAAATAGAGCGCTGGTAGTCAAGTTTATTTATTGGTTTCAGTAGCGCTTTAGCGATTCTTATTTTTTTGTAGTTTTACGGAAAATTTGAGGATGTTTCGTGAGGGTCTATTTTTATAATCTGTACAGATGAGATTAGCGTATAAATTACTTGCTCTTTTAGTGGCGATAATGTGCGTGACGTACACTCAAGCGCAGGTGGTGCCTGACTTTACACCGAATACCTTTTCTGCTTGTCCTCCTGCCACCATTATTTTTACAAATACATCAACAGGTTCGGCAAAATCATTTTCATGGACTTTTGGAAATGGGAACTCTTCCAATTTCATAGATGCTTCAACAATTTATGACCGCCCAGGGATATTTAATGTAACCCTTACCGCAGTTGATGGAGCAGGTGTTTCAACCAGTGTTAGCAAGCAAATTACGATCTATAAGTTACCTAAGGTTAATTTCAATGTGAGCGCTCAACGCATTTGTGAACGCGAAAATGTTCAATTTACAGATGCCAGTACAGCAGGAAGTGGTCCGTTGAAAACATGGCTTTGGGATTTTGGTGATGGTTATACTTCGCCTCAAAAAAGCGCTATTCATCAATATACAAATTCGTCATTTTATACCATCAAACTCTTTGTTACGGATACGTTTGGCTGCTCATGGGATACGGTCAAAACAAACTATATCGAAATCAAAGAAAAACCGCAAGCAAACTTTTCGTTTCCAGACAATCGAGCGTGTAAGGCTCCAATAACTATAAATGTAACTAACTACACGCCAAGCGCTAATACCAGTTTTAAATGGATCTTTGGTGATGGTCAAATGTCAACTACCTATTCTCCCAGTCACACCTATACTTCAGCGGGTAAGTATGATGTGAAATTAGTGGCAAAGCATACTTCCGGTTGCTCAGATAGCCTCACGCAAAGTAACAAAGTTGAAATCGCACCTTTGGTTGTTGATTTTACCTTTCCAGATACCATTTGTGAGGGAAGTATTTTCGAACTGGAAGAATACATCGTTCCAAGATTAACGAGCAGTACTGTTTACCAATGGACTTTTGATAATAAAACATCGGCTACTGGAGAAAAAGTAACCAAAAAGCTGCCTGCCGGCAAACAAAACATTAAACTTGAGGTAACCAACGGTCAGTGCAGCGGCACTAAAACAAAAGAAGTAAACATAAACAATTTACCTAAAAATACGATACAAAATCCAAGTGCCATATGTGGTGAACAACCACTAGTAATCAGTACTTTTGACTCTACGGGGATAGATTCATTTTTCTGGAGAATAGATAATAGTCAAAATAGATTTGATGTGCGATCGCTAAATGTTTTTAATAAAGAAGGTGAACATTATATATCGCTTTATCAAATGAATGATGCGGGTTGTGAAGTTACCTATGTCGATACGATTTATCAGTCTTTTGGCAGATTTAGTCCAAGTGCTGACACCGGCGCATGTGTTCCATTTAATTATAAACCTTATTTAAGAGCAAAAGGAATTTGGGCTGTAGATTCTATTTTTTGGGATTTCACAGAATTTGGCTTATCCAAATATCAGGGATTTTCACCTCCTACAATACGTATTGTAGACACTGGATATTACGGCTTGCCCATTAAGATAAAGGATAAATCTGGATGTACCTTTAATATTGTAAATACGATAGGAGGGGGAAATAAACCAGTCGCTGCTTACGCTTTAGAACAGGATACCATTTGTGTAGGAGAGTCATTACACCTAACCAATACGTCCAAGGCTCCCAATAAACCCAATGCTTTTAGATGGAAGATTGCAAATCAATCTGCTGTGACCAAATCGTTCGACGCACAAATGAAAGAGTTTCCTGGTGATTTCGATGTGCTCCATATCGTATCTCATTATGGCTGTTCTGACTCTGTATTAGATAAAAACGTGATTAATCTTAAAGGGCCTTATGGATCATTTTCTTTGCAAGAAGATTCGTGTATTACAAGTCAAAAAAAGGTTCTAGGTATTTTAAAAGAAGTAGATAGTTTTAGCTACTCGATAAACGATGTTTTTCTTAGTTCTGACACCACATTTACATATACTTTTTCCAACTTGGATAATCTTAAATTGTGGACCTATAACCGAACATCTGGCTGTAAAGACTCACTTATTCAAATGATTAAAGTGAAGGACAGCGCAAAGTTAAGTTGGTTTGTAGATGCGGGTGTGTGCGCCCCAGCGCCCATATTAGTAGAACGTT
>ENA-ORCY01000930-ORCY01000930.1-marine-metagenome-genome-assembly--contig:-NODE-930-length-14700-cov-3.658415_pt1 | contig 14700 bp, 10 predicted proteins | sample MGYA00248634_ERZ508507 | MGnify/ENA primary metagenome ERZ508507 (study PRJEB26178, sample SAMN06266269) | marine metagenome | isolation source: Columbia River Estuary | place: USA:Columbia River Estuary... | reverse complement strand
TTTACAAACTTTTGTAAGGCTATCAATAGCTCGTGGGTATTTTCAATATGGCTCATATGGCCTCCAGGTAAAATAACGCTTTCGGCTTGTATTTCTTTAGCCTCCTCTAGAGCTTCCTCTACAGATAAAACAGGGTCTTTTTTACCCAGTATATATAATTTTTTAAAACTATTATTTTTTAAAACAGCCATTCTGTTTGGCCGTATTCTCATTCCTTCTTGACACGCCATATAGCCCTGTAAAGATGTTTTTAAAGCATCGTTTAGCGCATTTTCTATCTCAAACGCAAAGACAGCTTTGTTTTCTTCACCAAATAAATTAACAAAAGACATTCTCACCATATTAGTAAAATTACTCTGTACCATTTTATTAGCTCTTTCACGTAATTTTTTTCTTTCTATATCATCTGATAATGACGTAGAATTTAACAAGCATAGCCCTCTTATCATTTCAGGACGTTTATCAACCAGGGCTAGAGAAACATAACCACCCATAGAATGACCAATAATAGTAATTTTTCTAATTCGCAACAATTTTAGAACAGCTAAAACTACCTCAGCCATTAGCTCCATAGAATGAACATAGCCTAAACAATCTGTTTGCCCATGACCTAATAAGTCTATTGCAAGTACCCTATTGGTGTTGGAAACTTTAGGAACAATCTCTTTCCACATCCTCTTGTTTTCTAGAAATCCATGCAATAAGACCACTACAGGTCCTTTTCCAGAATCTGTGTATGAAATTTTGATGTTTTTAAATGAAAGCGATTTTTCCATCTTACAAAAATATGTATCTTTCCATTGTCTCATAGAATTTAATTCATGTTTTCATCACCTTTTTCAACACTAACTAAAAACCAAGAAATAAGATTGACAAGAGTTCTCTTATTTTTAGTCGTCTTGTGCATTGCTGTGTTGCAATATTTAGATCAATTTTTAATAAATGACACCTGCTCTGGAGGAATTATTGCTTTTGAATTGGCAGGAGATTTAGAAACCGCAGGATCTTATTTAAATTCTTGGGGAGAAAAAGGAAAAATAGCAGTGTCTTTGGGTTTAGGGATCGATTTTTTATTTCCAATAACTTATTCATTACTTATGGCGATTTTAATTCATAAATTAAATGTACTTCTTTGGTCTAAAAGGCCGTTTTTTATAGTAGGAAATGTCTTGATTTGGGCTATATTTCTTGCCGGTATCTTTGATTATATAGAAAACATAGGGCTAATTAACTTGGTTTTAGGAAATATGGATCAGTTTTGGGTCTCTGTGGCATTCTATTTTGCAACAATTAAGTTTTTTGTCATTTTGGTCGTTTTTTCGTACATTTTGATCAATTTTAGCCTCTTTTTGATTAAAAAATGGACAAAATGAGCAAAAATAGAGAAATTTGGATTACGGGTTTTGCACTCTTTGCGCTCTTTTTTGGGGCAGGAAACTTAATTCTTCCACCTTTTTTAGGAGTAAATTCTGGAAACCAATGGTGGTTGGTTTTTTTTGGGTTTATTATTACAGCTGTTTTTATTCCAATACTAGGTATTTTGGCACATGCAAAAGTTCAAGGAACCATGTATGATTTAGGAAAAAAAGTAGCTCCATGGTTTAGCTCATTGTATTGTGTTGTTATGTATTTAATTGCTGTTACAATTCCGGCTCCTAGAACTGCTTCTGTTGCTCATGAAATGGCAATCCAACCCTTTTTTGGAACGAGCTCATTACTTACAAGTAGCCTTTATTTTATATTGATTTTTATTTTTGTGATCAATCGCTCAAAACTCATAGAGCTAATAGGAAAATTTTTAACGCCCATTATTGTTGTTATTCTAGTGGCCATTATTGCGTTGGCTTGGAGTAGTTCTCCTCAATATATGAACTCAAATACCTTTGATGTTCCTTTTGTAAGCGGTATTCTAGAAGGGTATCAAGCTTTTGATGCTATTGGCGGGGTTGTGGTTGGAGCAGTTATCATTATTTCATTAAATCTACGAGGTCACACATCTTATAAAGACACGAAAACACTTATTACCAAAGCAGGTTTTATTGCAGGAGTAGGACTGCTACTAATTTATGGAGGATTAATTTTTAGTGGAGCATTATTAAGTGCTGAATTTTCTGAAAATGCAACAAGAACTGAAATTTTAACGAGCTTAAGTTCGCAAACACTAGGAGCCACAGGAACTTCTTTTTTAAGTATTTTAGTTGCTTTGGCATGTTTTACCACTGCCGTTGGAATTGTAACAGGAACTTCAGATTATGTAACAGGAATTTTTAAAAATTCACAAAAAGCATATGTTATAACTGCATTTATAAGTTGTGTTTTAGGAGTTGTCATTGGTCATTTTGAAGTTAGTTTTATTATTAAAGCAGCAATACCAGCATTAATGTTTATTTACCCAATTACCATCGTATTAATCTTATTGAATGTTGTTTCAAATAAATTTGCTTCACCTAACGTTTTTAAAGGAGTTGTATTTGTTACCTTTCTTTTTAGCATCCCAGATTTTCTAGGTTCTTTACAATTAAGCAATTTTTTAAAACCAATCATCTATTGGATTCCGTTGTCTTCTAAAAGTTTAGGCTGGGTTCTCCCTGCACTAACAATGTTTATTGCACTAAATGTTTATAATCATCATCAAAAAAGGAGTACTAGAGAAGCCCCAACATCCTAGAAATTAAGAGTATATTTGCGCCTTATTATGCTAAACCATTATATTTATTTAAATGAACATACCACAAAGTGGGTTAGTTTCGTTCATGGAGCTGGAGGAAGCAGTTCTATATGGTTCAGGCAAATAAGAGCTTTTAGAAAAGAATTTAATGTATTGGTCTTAGATCTTAGAGGTCATGGAAACAGCAAACCAACTATTAAAGACACCTTTAATAATGAGTATACTTTTAACGCCATTACCCAAGATATTATTGAGGTATTGGCGCATTTAAAGATACAGAAATCACATTTTATAGGCATCTCTTTAGGAACAATTCTAATTAGAAATTTAGCAGAGAAAAACCCAGATTTAGTAGAAAGCATGGTGCTTGGAGGTGCTATTTTAAAATTAAATGTTCGTTCACAAATTTTAATGCGTGTGGGAAACCTATTTAAGTCTGTGGTTCCTTATATGATGTTATATAAATTGTTTGCGTTTATTATAATGCCCAAAAAAAACCACAAAGAATCTAGAATCCTTTTTGTGAATGAAGCTAAAAAATTATATCAGAAAGAGTTTATTAGATGGTTTAAATTAACGGCAGAGATAAACCCATTACTTCGTTTTTTTAGAGCAAAAGATATTAAAATTCCTACTTTGTATGTAATGGGTGCTCAAGATCATTTGTTCTTGCCATCTATTAAAAGAGTGGTAAAAGATCACCTGCAATCTTCTTTATATGTTGTTGAAAATTGTGGACATGTTGTAAATGTAGAGCAGCCAGAAGATTTTAACACAAAAACAATTGGGTTTCTAAAAGGGCTTAGTATTTAAAGACATCTTTTTTTTAATTTGAGGTTTTAACTATAAATAAAAAAACCTACCCCTTGTTCATTAAAGCTTCAATCTCATCTGCCTCAATAGGTATATTCCCCATTAAATTAAAAGGTGCTCCAGATTTTTGCACCACTACATCATCTTCTAAACGAACACCAAAACCTTCTTCAGGAATATAAATACCTGGCTCTACAGTAAAGACCATATTTTCCTCTATTGGTAAATGTAGTAGGCCATAATCATGAGTGTCTAAACCGATATGATGAGAAGTGCCGTGCATAAAATATTTTTTATAAGCAGGCCAATCTTTATCTTGATGTTGCACATCAGCCTTGTCTAGAAGACCTAAGCCAAGCAATTCTGAAGTCATAAGCTTACCAACTTCTTCATGATACTGTTCCCAGTAAGCACCTGGAACCAATAATTTTGTTGCCTCCTTTTTTACGGTGTTTACAGCATTATAAACTGCTTTTTGTCTGTCAGTAAATTTTCCAGAAACAGGAATTGTTCTGGTTAAATCACTTTTATAGTTTGCATACTCAGCAGCTACATCCAATAAAATTAAATCACCCGCTTTACATTGTTGGTTGTTTTCTATATAATGCAGTACATTGGCATTATTTCCAGCAGCAATAATTGGTGTGTACGCAAATCCTTTAGAACGATTAATAATAAATTCGTGTACCAACTCTGCCTCAATTTCATATTCCCATACAGAGGGTTTTATGAAATTTAAAATTCTACGAAACCCTTTTTCAGTAATATCACAAGCCTGTTGCATTAGATCTAATTCAATAGGGTCTTTTACTGCTCGTAATTCTTGTAAAATTGGATTGCTTTTTGCGACAGAATGTGCAGGGTATTTAGCTAACAACCACTTTGTAAAACGATCTTCTCTGGTTTCTGTTTCAACATTGGCTCTATAGTGCTCATTGGTATTAATGTAAAACGTATTGCATTGCGTAGAGAGCTCAAATAGTATTTTTTCTAAGTCTTTTAGCCAATAGACAGTTTGTATACCAGCTGTTTTAAATGCAGCTTCTTTGGTGAGCTTTTCACCTTCCCAAACTGCAATATGCTCACTTGTTTCTTTTAAGAATAAAATTTCACGATGCTTTTCTTTAGGGCAGTCTGGAAAAAGAACTAATACACTCTCTTCTTGATCTACGCCACTTAAATAAAAAATATCTCTGTGTTGGTCAAACGGCATGGTACTATCTGCACTTACTGGATAGATATCATTAGAATTAAAAACAGCCAAACTAGCAGGCTTCATCTTAGCCATAAAGTGTTGTCTGTTTTTGATAAAAAGCGCTGAATCTATTTGATGATATTTCATTTTCTACGTATTTAATTCACAAATGTAGCTAATAAAAAGCAAAAAAAAGACGCATTATCTGCGTCTGTTTCTTGAGTTTCTTTTGCTACGACCTTCAGAGTTAGATGATCTAGCATCTCTTGGCGTATGATTTTTTCGATGTGGTTTTTTTGAAGATGAGCTCTTAAAAGAACCCTTGCTTTGAGTAGCAGCTCTTTTTGGTGGAGCATTGTCGGTTGGTTCGTAGCCTTCTATAATCTCAGTGGCTAATTTTTTACCTAGCAATTTTTCTATTTCTCGTTGATATTCTGTCTCTTCACTACAAACTAAAGAAATAGCTTCACCACTTGCACCAGCTCTTCCTGTTCTTCCTATTCTGTGAACATAGTCTTCAGGAATGTTGGGTAATTCAAAATTAACAACATGTGGTAATAATGGAATGTCTAAACCACGAGCCGCAATATCTGTAGCAACTAATACACGAATATCATTGGTTTTAAAATTTGATAAGGCTTTGGTTCTAGCGCCCTGACTCTTGTTACCATGTATGGCAGCTGCAGAAATTCCAGATTGAAGCAGTTGTTTTGTTAATTTATTAGCCCCGTGCTTGGTTCTCATAAAGATTAATACTTGATTCCAGTTTCCGTCTTTTATGAGGTTGGTAACAATGCTTGTTTTATCTTTTTTATTGACCCTGTAAGCTTTTTGACTCACCATCTCGGCTGTTGAGTTTTCTGGCTCAGCCTCTACCATCACAGGGTTTCTTAAAATAGTTTGAGCTAGTTGTTTAATTTCTTTAGAAAAGGTAGCCGAAAATAGTAGGTTTTGCCTTTTTGCAGGCATAAAACTAATAATCTTATTGATATCTCTTACAAACCCCATGTCTAACATTCTGTCTGCTTCATCTAAAATTAAAACATCTATGCGTTTAAACGAAACTGCTTTTTGATTGTGTAAGTCTAATAATCTACCTGGAGTTGCCACCAAAATATCGACCCCTCTTTTTAGGGTAGCAATTTGAGAAGCAGCTTTCACTCCACCAAAAACAACCGCTGAATAAATGTTTAAATAAGAGCTATATTCTCTCACATTATCATATACTTGAGCAGCTAGTTCTCTTGTTGGTGTTAAAACTAATGCCCTTAAAGGTCTGTATTTAGGGTGTTTTGTTTCTGACAAATATTGAAGAACAGGTAGGGTAAAGCCAGCTGTTTTTCCAGTTCCTGTTTGTGCAGAAGCTAGTACATCTTTTCCTGCTAAAATATGTGGAATTGCTTTTTCTTGAATTGGAGAAGGAGTTGTATATCCTTTTTGTTGAACCGCTTTTAACAAAGCGTCTGTTAGGCCTAAATCTTTAAATGACATCTATAATGTTTATGAAAAAATAACAATAGTATTTTTTCTGAATAATGCCGCAAATGTACACCGATTAATTGTAAGCCAAAGTGTGACCTCTTTTTTTTCGCACAGGAATAAGTTTAAACTAAAAGAAAAGTAGAGGAGAAAATTATCACAAAAATTTATTTGCTATTTTTGAGAGACTATATATTGCAAATACAACAAAAAATTAACCATTATGAAAACTATTTTTAAGGCTTTATTTTTATTCATTACTATAGGTATATCTGCTCAACAATCTGCAACAGACTCAGAAGTGGTAACAAAAGCACTTCAAGAAAAGGAGGCGCTTACAAAAACATCTATCATTAAAAATCTGTCTTTTACTAATATTGGCCCAACTGTAATGAGTGGTCGAGTTGCAGATATTGATGTAAACCCTAACGATCCAACAGAGTTTTATGTAGGCTATGCATCTGGAGGGTTGTGGTATACGAATAATAATGGAGCTTCCTTTACGCCTCTTTTAGATAACAGCCCTACCCAAAATGTTGGTGACATTGCTGTAGATTGGAACAACAGAACTATCTGGGTTGGAACAGGTGAAAAAAACTCTTCAAGATCTTCATATGCCGGAATAGGGATGTTAAAATCTAACAATCAAGGAAAAACTTGGGAACATGTTGGTTTGTCAGATTCTCATCATGTAAGTAGAATTGTTATTAATTCAGAAAATCCAGAAGAAGTGGTGGTTGGAGTTATTGGTCATTTGTATACCCCAAACAAAGAACGAGGAGTTTTTAAAACAATTGATGGAGGGAAGACATGGAAGAAAACATTATTTATAAATAATGATACCGGAATTATAGATGTGGTAGCTGCGCCAGAAAACCCTAATGTATTGTATGCGGCTTCGTGGGAGCGAGAACGTAAAGCTTGGAATTTTGATGGAGACGGAAATAATTCTGCGATCTATAAAAGTACAGACGGTGGAGATACTTGGGAAAATATTTCTAGCAATAATGGATTTAGAAATGGGGCTGGTGTTGGAAGAATTGGATTAAGCGTTTATGATGAAAACACAGTGTATGCTTTACATGACAGTCAGTTTAGAAGAGCTTCTAAAGAGAAGAAAAAACAAGGTTCAAGCGTTTTAACAAAAGAAGATTTTAAAAAGATGTCTAAAGATGAATTCTTAAAATTAACAGATAAAAAATTAAATAATTACTTAAAAACAAATCGTTTTCAAGAGAAATATAGTGCAGTATCTATAAAAAAAATGGTTAGTTCGGGTGTTGTAAAGCCAATAGATTTAGCAAAATATGTAGAGAATGCAAATACCTTGTTGTTTGATACTCCTGTTGAAGGGGCTGAGGTTTTTGTTACTACAAATGGAGGAAAAAACTGGAACAAAACACATAAAAACCATATAGATGGTTTGTATTCTTCTTATGGATATTACTTTGGAGAAATTCGTGTAGACCCTCAAGATAAAAATGCTATTTATGTATTGGGAGTGCCTATATTAAAATCTAAAGATGGTGGAAAAACATTTACTTCTATTGGGAAAGAAAATGTGCATTCAGATCACCAAGCGCTATGGGTAAATCCAAAAAGAAAAGGACATCTTGTTGAAGGAAATGATGGAGGGCTTAATATTTCCTATGATGATGGAGAACATTGGGTAAAATTAAACTCACCATCGGTAGGGCAGTTTTATGCAATTTACGCAGACAATCAAACACCGTATAATGTGTATGGAGGTTTGCAAGATAACGGTGTTTGGACAGCATCTCACAATGCTAAGATGAATAACAGATGGCACCAAACAGGCAAAAACCCTTATACATCTATTATGGGAGGAGATGGCATGCAAGTTCAAGTAGATGACAGAAACCCATCTATTGTGTATACAGGTTCTCAATTTGGAAATTACTTTAGACTTAACAGAGATAAAGGGGAAAGAACATATATTCAGCCCAAACATACTTTGGGAGAAACTCCCTATAGATTTAATTGGCAAACACCCATTCATTTATCTAGACACAACCAAGATATTTTATATCTAGGAGGCAATAAATTACATAGAAGTTTAAATCAAGGAGATACTTGGGAAACTATTTCAGACGATCTAACAACTGGCGGGAAAAAAGGAAATGTTGCTTACGGAACTTTAACCACCATTTCTGAATCTCCTTTTCAATTTGGACTCTTGTATGTTGGTTCAGATGATGGTTATGTTCACCTTTCTAAAAACGGAGGAGGTTCTTGGGAACGCGTTTCAAACTCTTTTCCAAAAGAGTTGTGGGTAAGTAGAGTGATTGCTTCAAAGCATAAAAAAGAAAGAGTATATGTGACATTAAATGGTTATAGATCAGATGATTTTACCGTGTATATCTATGTTTCCAATGATTACGGGAAAACCTGGAAGAATATCTCTAATAATATTCCAACATCGCCAGTAAATGTAATTCGTGAAGATTCTGAAAACCCAGACTTATTGTATGTTGGAACGGATAACGGCGCCTATGCTTCTTTTAATCAAGGTAAAGAGTGGTCCCCTTTTCAAAAAGGATTGCCCAATGTAGCAATTCATGATTTGGTTATTCAGCCAACGGCTAAACATTTAATCTTGGGAACACATGGAAGGAGTTTATATAAAGCAACTATTGCCTCACTTCAGTCAATGACCTCAGAAATCATAGCAAAAGAATCTCATATATTTTCAATTTCAAACATTAAAAAAGATAGAAGGTGGGGAAATTCATGGGGGAGATGGTCATCTCCATTTATTCCAAAAATTTCAATTCCATATTACTTAAATAGTTCAAAAAAAGTAACTATAAATATTTATAAAGATGAGCTATTAGTGGCTTCCATAGTTAAAGATTCTGATAAAGGTTTTAATGAGGCTAGCTTTGATCTTTCCTTTTCTGAAAAAGGACGAAAAGCGTATTTAAAAAAGGTTAAAGATCAGTCATTAAAGGCTGCTAAAAATGGCACATATTTTTTACCAAAAGGAGTTTATACAGTAAAAATAGCATCGTCTACTGAAGTTTTTGAAATACAGTAGACGGCCCTGAAGTTCATATATTTTTATAAATTAAAATTTATAACCAATACCAGCATGTATTCCTCTAACAAAAGGCCCCGTTTTGTTGTTATAATTTGAATATGTATTGAAATGTTTTTTTAGCATTATAGCCGCATTAAAAACAAATCGTTTCGATAAATCATAGTCAATATCTAAACCAAAATTATAGCTCAAACTAGAATCTAACAAATTATTAACGCTGGCTATTCTTTCAGAGAATAGTCCTGTTTTTGATCGAATTTCGTTTTTTTCTAAATATAGAAAACTTAAACCAACAATAAAGTTGGCTTTTAATTTTGGTTTATTGTATAATGCATATCGAATTTCTAAAGGGAATTCTGTATAACCAATTGTTTGAACCAAGCTGACACTTTGTGCTCCAGGATCACCAGAAAGGTTTATGTTAGATGTTGAAAAACGAACTAGAACACCCGGGTTATAGACAATGTTTGATGAATTGAAATCGGTTATATCTGTAAGAAATAAATCTTTTGTAAGAAAACGAACCTCTTTCGATACTATCCCTAACTGTAAAGAAAGCTTATCGGAAACTTCATAAGCAAGTTTGTAACCAAATGATATAGACGGTAACCCTACAGAAGAATTGTCTTCAAAACTATTATCCAAGGCTAAAGAAATTTCTGAATATCTACTTGAGTTAAAAACACCAAAAATAGGAGTAATACTCCATTTTCTATTTTTTTCTGTAACCACTGGTTTTTCCTCATTAATAACAGCATTTTTATTTAATACTTTCGAAGAATCAATTTTTTTGAGAGCCAAGCTATTTAAAGAGTCATTTTTAGAACCAAAAGATTTTTCTTGTTTCACAGGGTGTTTTTTTGGTAAACCACTAATTATTTTTTTATTTTTTTTGTGTTGGTTATTTTTACTTTCTGAAGTAAAAGAAGTTGTTTCTACTTTTTTAGCTGCTAATTGGATATTCTTAACATCTGTTGTTTTGTTTACATAAATAGCTTTCCCTTTGGTTATGTTGGTTGATAAATTTCTGTTTACAACCTTTTTTTTGTTGTTTTTAATTTGATTTTTCTCAAATTTTTCTGATACTGCATCTTTATTATCTATGCTAGTTTCAATTTTATTTTTTGAGTATTCTTTTGAAGTAGATTTTTTAGTAGTATCAGCTGTAGATTTTTTTTCAGCCTGAAAAAACAAGAACATAAAGCTCATAAGACTTACAAAGCTTACTCCAATAAACCAAGATAAAAGCCGAAGCATTCTCCTTCTTTTAAGTTTTGTTTCTATTGCAGACCATAGCTTTGAAGGAGCGGTAATTCTGGACTCTTTTATTTTGTTTTGGAATAATTTATCGATGTTAATTTTCATAACGATTTCTTTGTAGTGTTATTTATTTTTTCTTGCAATATTTTTCTAGCTCTTGAAAGATTAGATTTTGAAGTGCCTATAGATATTTTAAGGAGCTCAGAAATTTCTTGATGTGAATATTTATCTAATACATATAAATTAAATACTACTTGATATTTAGGGGGCAGTTGTTTAATTAAAGATAATAGAAAATCAAGGCTAATGTTTTTTTCATCAACATCTACAAATACATCTTCTTCAGCGAACTTAGAATCTTCCAATACATCAAATTGTAATACAGATTTATCTCTAAATTTTTGGAGAGCAACATTCATTGTAACTCTTTTTGCCCAACCCTCAAACGAACCTTTATGTTTGAATTTTTTAATGTCTTTAAAAATCATTAAAAAACTGTCTTGCAATGTGTCTTGTGCATCCTGATAATTCTTGGAGTATTTTATACATACTCTAAATAATTTATCAGCAAAAAGCTTGTAAATTTCAGCTTGTGCACTCAAATTTTGTTTACAACATTTTTGTATGAGAACTTCTAATTCAATAACTATTTAATTTAGGGTGTAAATTATTATCAATAACGGTTAACGGACATAGAAGCTCTCTTTTCAATACAAAAACTCTTTTTCAGTTACTTATTTTAAATCTGCTGATAAAATTGACCATTCAGATTCTAATCCAACAATTACGTCATCTGGATGTCCGTATAAAATAAATATTTTATCGTCTTTAACAATCATTTGATGAATCGCTTTTTCTCCGCCTTCGCTGTTTAAATTGGTGTCAATTTCTTGAAATAAGTTTGTAGCGGTGTTAAAGGTACCTATAAAAGAAGTTCTTTCACCTACATACAATCCTTTATGCCCTGCAATTAATATAATATCACCGTATTTTTGAACAAAAGTAACGTCAGCTGTAACAGACATGCTAAGCTCTTCATAATTTTGTGAATTATCTAGGGGGTAGATATAAATTTTATTCGTTCCTTCTGTTAAATTTTCATAGGTAGCTCCGCCAAAAACATATAATTTGTTATTTAAAACGGCACCACTTGCGCCCACCATAGTTTCTGGAGTTTCAATAATTTCTTCAAAAAGTTCTCCAGAATTAATATTTAATTTGTGAATTTTTGTATTTTCTCGCGTAGGAGTATCCACTCGATATCCACCGATGATATATGTGTTAGTGTCATCTGAAGCAACTCCATATTTACTGAGAGTAAAATTGTTTTGATATTCTATAGAGCTTGGTTCATTTTGAAGATTTAAATCATAAATTTTTAATTCTGTACCTCCAATAGAAACTAATTGATCGTTTATGATTTTTAATTGTTTGGTAATAAACCCACCAGGCGAAGTGTTTTTTCTTATTAGCTGGTTGGTGTCTAGGTTTAATTTAAAAACTTCTTCTTCGGTTGTATTTCCTGAGGGCTCATTTTCTCTACTAGAAATGAATAAAGTATTCTCAGATGTTGAATTTGTCATTCCAATGTGAGGGCCACCCAAGAGGTTGGTTTCAAAAATATAGGATTCTTCAAATGAAAGACTTGTTAATAACGTTGTAGTTTCTTCTGTTGGAGTTTCTATAATAGGGTCTGGTATAATATCTTCTGTGTTAGATTCACAATTAGAAAATAGCATAATAGCAACAATACTAAGTAATAATGGGGCAAATTTAGTTTTCATAAAATAGTTTTTAAGTTTACACATTGTAGGTGCAAATATTTTTAAAAGGTTGCGTTAAGGATTCTTAATAAGTATAAAATTTTAATTTTTACAGAGAGTTTTCGTTTTAATTAACCATAATGATTCTAAATACAAAGTAAAATAGTTTTTGGAGTTTGGTTAGAAAACGATTGCGTTGTACCTTTGCAGGCATAAAAATTAACCAATAATGAGTGGAATTTTAAGTTCTTCAATAGGTAGAAAGTTTGCAATGGCAATTTCAGCACTCTTTCTTATGATTTTTCTTTTACAGCATTTTGCCATAAACATACTTTCTGTATTTAGTCCAGACACATTTAATGAGGTTTCCCATTTTATGGGTACCTTTTGGGTAATTCAATATGCGTTGCAACCTGTGTTAATTTTTGGAGTTATTTTTCACTTTGTGATGGGGTTTGTCTTAGAAATTAAAAATACCAAAGCACGTCAAATTAAATACGCTGTAAACAATGGAGGGGCAAACTCTTCATGGATGAGTAGAAATATGATCTGGAGCGGACTTACAATTCTAGCATTTATGCTCCTTCACTTCTATGATTTTTGGGTTCCTGAAATAACCATAAAATTTATAGACGGAGATATGTCTGGTCTTATAGATCCTAATAACAGTGAAAGTGGGTTCAGATATTTAGAACATTTACAACACAAGTTTGTTGATATGTGGAGAGTTGCACTCTACGTAATTTCTTTCGTTTTCTTGGCATTACATTTATTACACGGATTTGATTCGGCATTTCAATCAGTTGGAGCTAATAATAAATACACAAAAGGATTGAAAAGATTCTCTAAAATATATGCGATAGGAATTCCTGTAGGCTTTATTTTTATTGCATTATATCATCATTTAAAACACATTTTATAGGATGGCTTTAGATTCAAAAATACCTCAAGGTGCACTCGCAGAAAAGTGGACAAATCATAAAAACGACATCAACCTCGTTAACCCTGCAAACAAACGTTTAATAGATGTTATTGTTGTAGGAACAGGTTTGGCGGGAGGCTCTGCAGCAGCAACTTTAGCAGAATTAGGATATAATGTTAAAGCATTTTGTTTTCAAGATTCACCTCGTAGAGCACATTCAATTGCGGCTCAAGGAGGAATTAATGCGGCAAAAAACTATCAAGGAGATGGAGATTCAACCTATAGATTGTTTTATGATACAGTTAAAGGTGGAGATTATCGTTCTCGTGAAGCAAACGTATACCGTTTGGCAGAAGTTTCAGCAAATATTATAGATCAATGCGTGGCTCAAGGAGTTCCTTTTGCCCGTGATTACGGTGGGTTGTTAGATAACCGTTCTTTTGGAGGTGTCTTGGTTTCTAGAACTTTTTATGCCAAAGGACAAACAGGGCAACAATTATTATTAGGAGCTTATTCTGCCATGAATCGTCAAATAGGACGAGGAAAGATTAAAATGTACAACAGGCATGAAATGCTTGATGTTGTAATTGTAGATGGAAAAGCCAGAGGAATTATAGCACGTAATTTAGTTACAGGAGAAATAGAAAGACATGCTGCACATGCAGTAGTTTTAGGAACAGGAGGATATGGAAACGTATTTTTCTTATCTACCAATGCTATGGGATCTAATGTAACAGCTGCGTGGAGAGCACATAAGCGAGGTGCTTATTTTGCAAACCCTTGTTATACACAAATTCATCCAACCTGTATTCCTGTTTCTGGAGATCATCAATCTAAATTAACATTGATGTCTGAATCGTTGAGAAATGATGGGCGAATTTGGGTGCCAAAACACATGAAAGATGTAGAGGCAATAAGATCAGGTAAGCTAAAACCAACTCAGTTAGCTGAACAAGATAGAGATTACTATCTGGAAAGAAGATATCCAGCTTTTGGAAACTTAGTGCCAAGAGATGTTGCCTCTAGAGCAGCAAAAGAACGCTGTGATGCTGGGTATGGAATTAATGCAACGGGTGAAGCCGTTTATTTAGATTTTGCAGCAGCAATTATTAGATACGGAAAAGAAAAAGCACATGTAAAAGGACTAAATGAAAATGATGATGCATTAGTAAAGGAACTTGGTAAAGAAGTTGTGAAAGCTAAGTATGGGAATTTATTTCAGATGTATGAGAAGATCGTAGACGAGAACCCATACGAAACACCTATGATGATTTTTCCAGCGGTACATTATACCATGGGAGGTATTTGGGTAGATTATAACTTACAAACCACCATTCCAGGATTGTATGCAATTGGAGAAGCAAACTTCTCTGATCACGGATCAAATAGATTAGGGGCTTCTGCATTAATGCAAGGCTTGGCCGATGGGTATTTTGTATTGCCATATACAATTGGAGACTATTTATCACACGATATTAGAACAGGGGCTATTTCTACAGATTCACCAGAATTTGAAGAAGCAGAGAAAAACGCTCAAGA
>ENA-ORCY01000924-ORCY01000924.1-marine-metagenome-genome-assembly--contig:-NODE-924-length-14793-cov-4.199375_pt1 | contig 14793 bp, 14 predicted proteins | sample MGYA00248634_ERZ508507 | MGnify/ENA primary metagenome ERZ508507 (study PRJEB26178, sample SAMN06266269) | marine metagenome | isolation source: Columbia River Estuary | place: USA:Columbia River Estuary... | reverse complement strand
AGCCAAGGCAATGTGGTGTACCTGAATGAGCGTGAGTGCTCCATTCAACGTCGTCACCAAAAGGTGATTGAGGAGGCGCCATCGCCGTTCATCAGCGACAAAACCCGCGTAGCGATGGGCGAGCAAGCCGTGGCGCTGGCCAAGGCCGTGAATTACCAGAGTGCCGGTACCGTTGAGTTTGTGGTGGGCAAAGACCAGAGCTTTTACTTTCTTGAGATGAACACGCGGCTGCAGGTCGAGCACCCCGTGACAGAGTCCATTACGGGTCTGGATTTGGTTGAACTGATGATTCGCGTAGCGGCTGGTGAGCCCTTGCCAATCAAGCAAGCCGATGTGAAGCGTGAGGGATGGTCGATTGAGTGCCGCATCAACGCAGAAGATCCATTCCGTAATTTCCTCCCGAGCACGGGACGTTTGGTGAAGTTTCGCCCACCTGCTGAGACCATGTTCCAGGCGCAACCTGAGACACGTTTCGGTGTGCGCGTGGACACAGGCGTTTACGAGGGCGGTGAGATACCGATGTATTACGACTCGATGATTGCAAAGCTCATCGTTCACGGTACCGATCGCAACGATGCCATTGAAAAAATGCGCAGTGCTCTGAATGCATTTGTTATCCGAGGCGTCAGCAGCAACATCCCCTTTCAATCGGCCTTGTTAGCGCATGAGAAGTTCGTGACGGGTGATTTCAATACAGGCTTCATTGCCGAGCATTACGGCCACGGCTTTGTCGCCGAAGATGTACCGCATGACGACCCCAATTTTTTAGTTGCCGTCGCCGCCTTTGTTCGCCGCAAGTCGCGTGAGCGGACGGCCCAACTCACGGGTCAGTTGCCGGGTTATGGGGTGAAGCTTGGGCAAGATTACGCTGCTATCGTGATGGACAGCAAGGGCGCGCATCGGCGTATTGCCGTCCACGTGGATGAGGTTGGTGGTGAGGTGGGGATTGCCCGTGTCACGATTGCGGGTAAGACTTACGACATCCGTTCAGCCTCGCGCATCAGTGATGGCACGATTTCCGGCCAGTGCAATGGCAAGCCTTTCACGGCACAGGTGGATCGGGGCAGTTTGCGCAACCCTTTGGCCTTGGTGGTGCAGCACAACGGTACCAAAATCGAGGTCATGGTGGTGTCGCCGCGCATGGCGGATTTGCACGCGCTCATGCCTTTTAAGGCGCCACCTGACATGAGTAAATACGTGCTGTCGCCGATGCCTGGCTTACTGGTTGAAGTGGCGGTGCAACCTGGGCAAAAAGTACAGGCCGGGGAGCGTGTGGCTGTGATTGAGGCCATGAAGATGGAGAACGTCTTGTTCGCCGCCGCGGATGGCGTGGTGAGTAAAGTCGTTGCTGCTAAAGGTGAGAGTTTGGTGGTGGATCAACCCATCGTTGAGTTTGAGTGAGGCCTCACATGACGCGTCCATTTAAGGTTTTAGGTATCCAACAAATTGCCATTGGCGGGCCCGATAAAAGCCGTCTGCGAGAGTTGTGGGTTGATAAGCTGGGCCTGCAGGTGACGGGGCACTTCAAGAGTGAGCGTGAAAACGTGGACGAGGACATTTGTGCGATGGGCGCAGGCCCGTTCACGGTGGAGGTTGATTTGATGCAACCGATCGATCCCGACAAAAAGCCAGCGGTGCACGCCACGCCACTCAATCACGTGGGCTTGTGGATTGACGATTTGCCTGCCGCTGTTGACTGGCTGACCGCGCAGGGGGTTCGGTTTGCGCCCGGCGGGATTCGCAAAGGCGCGGCGGGGCATGACATCTGTTTCCTGCACCCCAAGTCGAATGAGGCTTTTCCGATCGCCGGAGAGGGCGTTTTGATCGAGTTGGTTCAGGCCCCTCCCGCCGTGATTACCGCGTTCAGCAACCTGGTTTGATGCGTTCGTTTACTTATCCCATTTAAAAGTAATTATTCGTTACACTTTTACCCAGCGAACACGTCCTCAGACGTTTTCGCTGGCGCTGGCACCCAGCTTTAAAGGGTTACCCGCCATAAATAGTTTTCACTTTTCTTTTCTTATTATTTTTGTTTTATGGATCAAATTAGCCAGAGTTCTTCTTTTTCTCCAGCCGCTTCAAGTCGCTCTTTCCGCCCCCACAACACGCATCAGTCCACCCCCATGCGGCACAGCCTGCCAACTTGCATGGCGTTGGTCGACGCCCGCTACATCGCATGGCTCAGTGGTCACACCAAGGGCTTTTTGAATCGCTCTGCTTTCGCCTCTGTGTTGGCGCAGTCGCTGTCCAATGCAGGTGTTCATGCCCAATTAATCCGCACTTACTGGTACACAGAAGCCGATGACGGCCTGTTGGTCGATGACCAATGTGTGCGTTTGGTTGCCAACGACATGAACAATGAGGGCGGCCCCGCCCTCGCTGCGATGGTCCGTGACCTCAGTGCTTTGGCCCAACGCGGTGGCTGTTCACACCTGGTTGTGGCGTCCGATGATGAGCGCCTCATCTGCGCCATTGACGATGCGCGGCTCGCCGGGATGCGCGTGCACACGTTGTGTGACGAGAGTATTCAGAACTTTGCGAAGTTCTCACAAAATGAACCCGACCTCGCACGATTGTTGCGTTGTGGTGATCGGCGCATCATGGTGCCACGCGCCGAGCTGTCGCAGGCGGTCAGTAGCGGTGGCATCAAATCGCTGTCTGACACGGTTGCGCCGTCTCAGGATGCGACGAAGGTCATGCACGAGGTCGTTCAGACCTGGTGGGACAAGTGCGACAGCCATGAACGCGATGACTTGCGCGAGACGGTGCCGCATTCACGTGGCTTGCCACAGGATGTCGATCGGACCTTGCTCGGGACCGGTCGCGATGCACTGAATCGGCCATTGACGACTGGCGAACGCCATTTGTTGCGTAAGTTGGCCCGTGATTTGGTAACGGGTGACGGCTCAGTCGGCGATGTGGCTGCCAGCGCCCTCGAAAACGAGGACTGATTAATCGGTTTTTAGACGCGCGGCGCGCGCCGCGTTTGCGCGCGCAATGGCGGCTTCGATGACGCCGCGTTTTTGGTCCAATGCGGCTGGGTCAGTGATCTTGCTGGCAGCAGGAAGGTCCGCCAGTTTGTGTGCCGCTTTGGCGGCCAAGCGGGCATCGTTTTCGTCGGCCTCTCGTGCCAATCGCGCCGTTCGCGCGTTGTAGCGGACGAGCGCGTCATCGGCCTGCTTCTGCGTCCATGCGTCCCATCCTGTGCGTTCACCCGACACGCTGTCGAGGCTGATGCAATCGACGGGGCAGGCGGGAATGCACAACTCGCATCCGGTGCACGCGGACTCAATGACGGTATGCATCGCCTTGTTCGTGCCAATGATGGCATCCACGGGGCATGCCTTGATGCAAAGCGTGCAACCAATGCACCAGTCCTCATCGATGATGGCGACGGTGAGCGGGCCCTCGTAGCCATTCTCTGGGTTGAGCGGCAGCAGGGGTTGTGCGGTGATGGCCGCGAGGCGTGCCACCCCAGCGTCACCGCCGGGTGGGCACTGGTTGATGGCCGCTTCACCCGCATCGATCGCTTGGGCATACGAGAGGCAGTCAGGGTAGCCACAACGCGTGCACTGCGTTTGTGGCAGTGCGCGGTGGATGGCTTCAGCCCGGGCGCTGATGACGGTTGAGCGGCTCACACCCACGCTATCGTCTCAGCGTGTGCGCGGCTTGGCCTTGGCCTTGACAGCTGTCTTTGCGGCAGCCTTTGCCGCAAAAACCCCCGTTTGCGCTTCAGCGATGAACGCCTGGACCTGCGGGTACACGACGTTGCGCCAGCGACTGCCCGAAAAGATACCGTAATGGCCAGCGCCCGGAATTTCGATGTGACGCTTGGCTTTTGCAGGCAAGTTGGCGCACAGATCTTGTGCCGCCTCCGTTTGGCCAGAGCCAGAGATATCGTCGAGTTCACCCTCGATGGTCAGCAATGCGCAGTGCTTAATGTCCGCCGGGCGGACCCGTTCGATGTCACCATTTTCACCACGAACGTCCCATGTGCCCTCCACCAAGCTGAACTTTTGGAACACGGTTTCGATGGTTTCAAGGTAATAGTCGGCATCCATATCAAGCACTGCGTTGTACTCGTCATAGAAGCGGCGGTGGGCTTCAGCACTGGCCTCGTCCCCCTTCATGAGTTGCTCAAAGTAGTCGTAATGGCTTTGTGCGTGGCGATCAGGGTTCATGGCGACGAAGCCGGTGTGCTGCAAGAAGCCGGGGTACACGCGCCGACCAGCGCCCGGGAAGGTCGACGGCACGCGGTAGATCACATTGTTTTCGAACCATTCAATGGCGTGCGTTGTGGCCAGTGTGTTGACGGCGGTCGGGCTGCGGCGCGCATCAATCGGGCCACCCATCATGACCATCGACAGTGGGGTGGTTTCTCCGCGTGAGGCCATCAAAGAAATCGCAGCCATGACGGGTACGGTTGGCTGGCAAACGCTCATGACGTGGCAGTTGCCGTGCTCGGCTTGCAGGTCACGCACGAACTCTTGCACGTAGTTGACGTAATCGTCGAGGTGGAATTCGCCATCATCAACGGGGACCAACCGGGCATTACGCCAGTCGGTGATGTAAACCTTATGCGTTTGCAACATGGCTTTGACGGTGTCACGAAGCAGCGTCGCGTAATGGCCCGACAAGGGGGCCACGATCAGCACGGCGGGTTGTGCCCGCATCGTTGTCAAAACCGACTCGCTGTCGGTGAAGCGCTTGAAACGGCGCAGTTCGCAGAAGGGCTTTGCCTTCACGATGCGCTCCTGTACCGCCACTTCGGTCTCACCGATCATGATGCTGCGAAGGTTGAACTCGGGCTTTTCGTAGTCCTTACCAAGTCGGTATAACAGCTCGTAGCCGGCGGCCAAGCGATGCGCCATGGGTGAGTTACCCATCGGTGTCAGCGGGTTGCTGAGGGCTTTGGCGGTTGCCTGGGCCAAATCTGCGAATGGCTCCATGAGGGCACGTTGCGTGTCATAAATTTGGTAAAGCATCGGGGAATTTCCTATCTAATTGCTGCACTGCAATATAACAGTAAGCAATTGTTTTGCCTAGCCTTTTTGGTGCTTTGCAACAATCAGGCAAAAAGCCCTCCGAGGAGGGCTTTTTATGGGTAAGTGCTTCTTTAAAGAACGGCTGCGATGGCTTTGCAGACGTAATCGATGTTTTGGCTGTTCATCGCTGCCACGCACATGCGGCCCGTGTCGGTGCCGTAGATGCCAAATTCGGTGCGCAGGCGCACCATCTGGTCTTTCGTCAGGCCCGAGTAGCTGAACATGCCGATCTGCTTGGTGATGAACGACATATCGGCCTGCACACCGGCGGCCTTCAAGCCGTCGACCAAGGTTTGACGCATGGTTTTGATGCGGTCGCGCATCTCTGCCAATTCCTGTTCCCATTGGGCGCGTAATTCGGGTGTTCCCAAAACAGTCGCGACCACTGAGCCACCGTGAATGGGCGGGTTGGAGTAGTTGGTGCGAATGGCGATTTTGAGCTGGCTCAAAACCTTTGCGGCCTCGTCTTTTGAGTCGCACAGCACACTCAGGGCGCCAACGCGCTCGCCGTAAAGGCTGAAGCTCTTTGAAAAAGAGGTCGAGACCAAGAAGCTAAGGCCTGCATCAACGAACTTCTGAATGACCGCGCCGTCTTCCTGGATACCGAAACCGAAGCCTTGGTACGCCATGTCCAAAAATGCCGTCAGGTTGCGCGCTTTGACCGTGGCCACCACCTGGTCCCACTGGGCGGGCTCAATGTCGTAGCCGGTTGGGTTGTGGCAGCAAGCGTGCAGCACCACGATGGTGCCGGGCGCTGCGGTTTGGAGACGCGCGAGCATGCCATCAAAGTTGATGCCACGGTTTGCCGCGTCATAGTAGGGGTAGGTGTCAACGTCAAAACCAGCGGCCACAAACAGGGCGCGGTGGTTTTCCCAGCTGGGGTCGCTGATTAACACCTGTTTGCTGGCGCCCATGCGGCGTAAAAAGTCGGCGCCGACTTTCAAACCGCCAGTGCCGCCGATGGCCTGAATGGTGGCCACGCGGTCGGATGTCACGACGTCGCTATCCGACCCAAAAACCAAACCTTTGACCGCGCCGTCATAGGCGGCGATACCGTCGATTGGTAGGTAGCCCCGTGCCTTCGGTGTACCCATAATTTGGGCTTCTGCGGCTTGCACACACTTCAGCAGTGGCAGCTTGCCCGCGTCATCGTAGTAGACGCCCACACCCAAGTTGACTTTGTTTGGGTTGGTGTCAGCAGCGAATTGCTCATTCAAACCCAAAATTGGGTCGCGAGGTGCCATTTCGACGGCGGAAAACAATGACATGGGGTTTCCTTGAACGGGGGATGGTTGGAGACTGGGGCAAACCCCGTATTTTACTGTGTTGCTGGCTTGGTTTTCCAGTTCCGGCAGCGAAGTCGTGGCTTCAGAAGCGCGTCACAATAGGCGGTTGTCATTTAACCAACAGATAGGTCATTGATGGCCAGCCGTCCCGATACATCACCCGTCGAAAAAGTGCTCGCTCTGCGAAGCGACGATACCAAAGCCGCTGCCGATGCGCAGCATGAGGCTGGGCGTTTCGTGCACTTCCCCGACTCCCCATTTGAGCTCTTCGAGCCTTTCCCGCCAGCTGGCGACCAACCGGCTGCCATTCAGCAACTCGTTGAGGGTATTGGCGACGGGGAAATGTTTCAAACCCTCTTGGGAGTGACAGGGTCGGGCAAAACTTACACCATGGCGCAGACGATTGCGCGCTTGGGCCGTCCCGCCATTGTTTACGCACCCAACAAAACCTTGGCCGCACAGTTGTATTCGGAGTTCCGCGAGTTTTTCCCACGCAACGCGGTGGAATACTTCGTGAGTTACTACGACTACTACCAGCCCGAGGCTTATGTGCCGCAGCGTGACTTGTTTATCGAGAAAGACTCCTCGATCAATGAGCACATCGAACAGATGCGCCTGTCGTGTACCAAGAGCATTTTGGAGCGCCGCGACGTTGTTGTGGTTGCCACGGTTTCAGCCATCTACGGCATCGGCGACCCGCAAAGTTACCACCTGATGGTGATGCTGCTGCGCACCGGCGAGAAGCGCGATCAACGGGACATCATCTCCCAGCTTGTGCGCATGCAGTACCAGCGCAACGACATCGACTTCACCCGCGGCACCTTTCGTGTGCGCGGTGACACCATCGACATTTTCCCAGCCGAACACTCAGAGTTGGCGGTACGCATTGAGCTGTTTGATGACGAGGTTGAGACCCTCCAGCTGTTTGATCCCCTCACTGGCCGTGTGCGTCAGAAGATTCCGCGTTTCACGGTCTACCCCAGTAGCCACTACGTAACGCCCCGCGAGAAGGTGTTAACGGCCATCGAGTCCATCAAGGACGAACTGCGCACCCGCTTGGGTGAACTGACCGGCATGAACAAACTGGTCGAGGCGCAGCGGCTTGAGCAGCGCACCCGCTTTGACCTTGAGATGCTGTCTGAAGTCGGGCATTGCAAGGGTATTGAGAACTATTCGCGGCACCTCAGTGGCGCACAGCCCGGTGAGCCGCCGTCAACGTTGACCGATTATTTGCCGCCGGACGCGCTGATGTTTTTGGATGAAAGCCACGTGCTGACCGGGCAATTCGGTGGCATGTACAACGGCGACCGGGCGCGTAAGACGACGCTCGTGGAATACGGCTTCCGTTTGCCCTCGGCACTGGATAACCGGCCATTGAAGTTTGAAGAGTTTCAGCAACGGATGCGGCAAACGGTCTTTGTATCCGCCACACCAGGTGACTACGAGCGACAACATTCCGGCCAGATTGTTGAGCAGGTGGTTCGTCCAACGGGCTTGGTTGACCCGCAAGTTGAGGTACGTCCCGCCACCACGCAGGTTGACGACGTGCTGCAGGAGATCCGGATTCGCGTCGACCTGCACGAGCGCGTGCTGATCACGACGCTGACCAAACGCATGGCCGAGCAGCTTACTGACTACCTGTCTGAAAACGGGGTCAAGGTGCGCTACCTCCATTCGGATGTGGACACGGTCGAGCGCGTGGAGATATTGCGTGATCTGCGGCTGGGTGAGTTCGACGTTTTGGTGGGTATCAACCTGTTGCGGGAGGGTATCGACATCCCCGAGGTCTCGTTGGTTGCGATTTTGGATGCCGACAAGGAAGGCTTCTTGCGTTCTGAGCGATCGTTGATCCAGACCATCGGACGCGCGGCTCGTAACGTCAACGGTCGGGCGATTTTATATGCCGACAAAATCACTGACTCCATGTCCCGCGCTATGGCCGAGACCGACCGTCGCCGTGCCAAGCAAGAGGCGCACAACGCCGCCAATGGCATCACGCCGCGTACCGTCTTAAAGCGTATCAAAGACCTGATTGATGGGGTTTACAGCGAAAAGTCAGGGCAGGAGGCTGAGAAGCTCGAGCTGGAGAGTCAGCGTCGCGCGGTGCTGGATGCCATGAGCGAGAAGGACGTCGCGCGCGAGATCAAACGTCTAGAGAAGCTCATGTTGACCCATGCGAAAGATCTTGAATTTGAGAAGGCGGCGCAGGTCAGGGACCAATTGAGCCACTTGCGCGGTCAAACATTTGGCGCCCAAGTGCATGACAACATCCCAGGGGTGTCGTTGGACAGTTGATATAAAATGTCGTTTAAATATAAAAAGACGACAAAGTATGGTGTTTTTTAAGATAAATGGCCGATAAGTAGACATTCGTCCAGTACAAAAACCCTGTCATCTGTAATGCCGACTAAAACGGTGGGCTATTTTTGCTATACTTGACCAAATCAGTCGGGCAGCGAAAGAGGGCCCCTGATAAACGGCGAGGGAATTCTCCCCAGCACCTGTCAACCCCCAAAAGGAGTTTGTTATGCGTCTCACCACCAAAGGCCGCTTTGCTGTTACCGCAATGATTGATTTGGCGCTTCGCCAAAACAATGGACCCGTCACGCTCGCTGCGATCAGCCAGCGTCAACAAATTTCACTCTCTTACCTCGAACAGCTGTTTGGGAAGTTGCGTCGTCACCAATTGGTGGAGTCGACCCGTGGTCCTGGGGGCGGCTACACGCTGGCGCGCAAGGCCACCGACATCACGGTCGCCGACATCATTCTGTCTGTCGACGAGCCCATCGATGCCACCCAGTGTGGCGGCAAAGAAAACTGCCTCGGTGAGGGTGCCCGCTGCATGACCCACGAGCTGTGGGCGTCGCTGAACGAGCGGATGGTTGACTTTTTAGCTTCTGTAAAATTGCAAAAGCTTGTGGATGACCAGATCGAGAAGGGCGTGGAAGTTGAGAGCGCCCCCATGATCAAGCGCGCCATCATGCCCAACCCCGTGTTGAAACCCGTCCGCGTGAATGGGCCCAACTCGGTCTTCGCTTTGGCCGCGTCGCTGGGTAAGAGCTGATCCAACAACCGAACATTAAACACAGTCGAGAAACGGAAACCACATGACCACGCCCCATTTTCCTGTCTACATGGATTACAGCGCCACGAACCCTTGTGATCCTAGGGTTGTGGACGCCATGGTGCCTTGGTTGTACGAGCACTTCGGTAACCCCGCGTCACGCAGCCATGCGTGGGGCTGGGAAGCAGAGGCAGCCGTTGAAAAGGCACGTGAGCAAATCGCGGCCCTCATCGGTGCCGACCCCCGGGAAATCGTGTGGACCAGCGGTGCGACCGAGTCAAACAACTTGGCCCTCAAGGGCGCTGCACAGTTTTACAAGGGCAAGGGCAAGCACATCATCACCGTGAAAACCGAGCACAAGGCGGTGTTAGACACCTGCCGCGAGCTCGAGCGCCAGGGTTTTGAGGTGACCTACATGGATGTTCAAGAAGACGGCTTGCTGGATCTCGATGCCTTCAAGGCGGCGATTCGCCCAGACACCATCTTGGCCAGCGTCATGTTTGTAAATAACGAAATTGGCGTCATCCAAGATGTGGCCACCATCGGTGCCATTTGCCGGGAAAAAGGTGTGATTTTTCACGTTGATGCCGCGCAGGCCACTGGTCGCGTTGAGATCGATTTGAGCTCACTGCCCATCGATCTCATGAGCCTGACATCACACAAAACCTACGGCCCTAAGGGCATTGGTGCCCTGTACGTCCGTCGCAAGCCGCGTATTCGGATTGAAGCGCAGATGCACGGTGGTGGCCATGAGCGCGGCATGCGTTCAGGCACACTGCCAACCCACCAGTGCGTGGGAATGGGCGAGGCTTATCGCATCGCCAAAGAGGAAATGGCGGCAGAAAACATCCGCATCAAAGCATTGCATGACCGCTTGGTTGCCGGCTTGAGCTCGATTGAAGAGGTCTTCATCAACGGTCACAAGGACCGTCGCGTGCCCCACAACGTCAACATGAGCTTCAACTACGTTGAGGGCGAATCGCTGATCATGGGTATCAAAGGGATGGCTGTCTCTAGCGGTTCGGCCTGCACATCGGCCAGCCTAGAGCCCAGCTATGTTTTGCGCGCTTTGGGTCGTAGCGACGAGTTGGCACACAGCAGTTTGCGCATGACGATTGGCCGTTGGACCACCGAGGCGGAGATCGACTACGCCATCGACACCATCAAAACCAACGTTGCAAAGCTGCGTGAACTGTCACCTTTGTGGGAAATGTTCAAAGACGGCGTTGACCTGTCCACCATCCAGTGGGCCGCTCACTGAGCGCCCACCGCATCTATTTAACCAAACACCGACAGTAATTAGGAGTTCTCCAAATGGCCTATTCAGACAAAGTAGTTGAGCATTATGAAAATCCACGTAACGTGGGTAGCTTCGACAAGGGCGATGAGTCGGTGGGAACCGGAATGGTTGGCGCGCCCGCATGTGGCGACGTCATGAAGTTGCAAATTAAAGTGAATCCTGAAACGGGCATCATCGAAGACGCTCGTTTTAAGACCTACGGTTGCGGCTCAGCCATTGCGTCGAGTTCACTCGTGACCGAGTGGGTCAAGGGTAAAACGCTTGACCAAGCCGCCGCCCTGAAAAACAGCGAAATCGCGGAAGAGTTGGCGCTGCCCCCCGTGAAAATTCATTGCTCAATCTTGGCTGAAGACGCGATCAAAGCGGCGGTCGACGACTACAAGAAAAAGCACGCTTAATTCCACGAAAGAATACCAATGGCTGTCACCATGACTGAAGCCGCCGCGCGGCACGTCACCCGCTACCTAGGCCGTCGAGGCAAAGGGGTCGGTGTGCGCCTTGGCGTCAAAACCACTGGCTGTTCCGGCTTGGCCTACACCCTCGAGTACGCCGATGAGGTTGCCGTTGAGGACATTGCATTCGAGAGCTTAGGTGTCAAAATTTTTGTTGACCCAAAAAGTTTGGCGTATCTTGAGGGCACACAGCTCGATTTTGTGCGCGAAGGTCTGAATGAAGGGTTCAAGTTCAGCAACCCCAATGAGCGTGACCGCTGCGGTTGTGGTGAATCCTTCCGGATCTAATGCGCGCTGACCAAACGCTCTCTCTACAAGCCAATGACTTTGAACTGTTCGAACTCCCCGAGCAGTTCAAGCTCGATTTGGCGACGTTGACGCAGCGGTGGAAGGCGCTTCAGGCGCAAACACATCCTGACAAATTTGTCGCGGCAGATGCCGCAAGCAAGCGCTTGGCGATGCAATGGTCGGTTCGTGTCAACGAGGCCTACCAACGACTTCGCCAGCCGATATCGCGTGGCGCCTACTTGGCTGAGCTGCGTGGTCATCCCGTTAACGCCGAAGACAACACCGCGATGCCTGCTGCCTTTCTGATGCAGCAAATGGCCTGGCGGGAAGCGCTTGACGACGCGCAAGGTGACGCCACATCGCTGGCCCAGCTAGCGGATGAAACCGCAAACGCCAAAAAGGCGTGGCTGAGCGAAGCGGAAGCCGCTTTTGACACGACGGCCGATACCGCGCAAGCGGTCGGGGCCATCCGGGCGCTGATGTTCATCGAACGCTTTCTAAAAGACGTCAACCAACAACTGGACGCCTTGACGCCCTAACGAATCGATATGGCCTTATTACAAATCTCTGAGCCCGGACAATCACCCGATCCACACCAGCGCCGCATCGCGGTCGGCATCGATTTAGGAACCACGCACTCATTGGTGGCCAGTGTTCGCAACGGCATTGCGGAGTGTTTGCCAGACGAACATGACCGCGTCATATTGCCCAGTGTTGTGCGCTACACAGGTGAGGGCAGTGGTCGTCAAATTGGGTTTGAGGCATTGGCGGGGCAAGCCGCTGATGCGGCTAACACCATCGTTTCAGTCAAGCGATTGATGGGCCGTGTGCGCGCTGACGTACACGACGTGGACAACCTGCCGTACACGGTGCTCGATACACCCGGTATGGCGAGCGTGGAAACCCGCGTCGGACCTAAAACGCCCGTTGAAATCAGCGCGGAAATACTGGCGACCCTTCGGTTTAGAGCGGAGGACAGCTTCGATGATGACCTCTTCGGTGCGGTCATCACCGTGCCCGCCTATTTTGACGATGCCCAACGCCAAGCCACAAAAGATGCCGCGCAACTGGCGGGTATCAACGTGCTTCGCCTGATCAACGAACCCACCGCGGCAGCCATTGCCTACGGGCTCGACCAAGCCAGTGAGGGGCTGTATGCCGTATTCGACCTCGGCGGCGGCACCTTTGATATTTCGATTCTCCGGCTCACCGAGGGCGTTTTTGAGGTCCTGGCCACCGGTGGTGATTCGGCGCTGGGCGGTGACGACTATGACCGCGCCTTGGCGCATTTCGCTTTACAGCAAGGCTTGGGCGATCACGCACCCGCACCTGAAACCCTGTCAAACGCCGATAAGGCCAACCTTTATGCGGCTGCGCGCAAGTGCAAAGAAGCCTTATCAGCGGACGGCGTGACCGAGGCCACCTTAAGCTGTCCATTAGACAGTGGTGATGTTCACGTCACGATGGGTCGGGATGCCTTTGCCCAAGCGACGGAGGCCCTCACACAACGGACGTTGCACGCCGTTCGCCGCGCGCTGCGTGATGCCGAGCTCGACAAGTCGGATATCGACGGTATCGTGATGGTCGGCGGTTCAACCCGCATGCCCGTGATCCGCGATGCTGTCGCCGCGCTGTTTGGTCAGCCACCACTTACCAACCTGAACCCTGATGAGGTGGTCGCGTTGGGGGCCGCCATCCAAGCCAATCAATTGGCAGGCAACCACACAGGCGACGCCCTGTTGTTGCTGGACGTGATCCCCTTATCGCTCGGTATTGAGACCATGGGTGGCCTGGTTGAGCGCATCGTTCCGCGTAACAGCACCATACCGACTGCACGCGCACAAGACTTCACCACCTTTAAAGATGGCCAAACCGCATTGGCTTTGCACGTGGTGCAGGGCGAGCGGGATTTGGTCGCTGACTGCCGCAGTTTGGCGCGCTTCGAGCTGCGGGGTATCCCGCCAATGGCTGCGGGCGTTGCACGCATTCGCGTGAGCTTTACCGTCGATGCCGATGGCATGCTGCAGGTCGATGCCGTCGAGACCCTCTCGGGCGTGCAAGCCCACATTGATGTGAAGCCCAGTTACGGCCTGTCCGATGACCAGATTGCCGATATGCTGCGCGACAGTTACGCAACCGCTGAGGCGGACATCAAAGCGCGTGCTGTCGTGGAAGCACGCGTTGACGCTGAGCGCATGATCTTAGCGACCCAAAGTGCCTTGAATGCCGATGGTGATTTGCTCAATCCTGCAGAGCGCGCTGTTATCGATGAACACATCGCAGCGGTCGTTGCCTTGAAGTCCAGCGATGATGCGGCGCAGATTGAAGCCGTCACCAAAGCCCTGGCAGCGGCAACAGAGCCCTTTGCTGCTGCCCGAATGAATCGTGGCATCACCCAAGCCCTAGCGGGTAAAAACCTCAATGCTGTTTAACCGAGCGTCTTATGCCTCAAATTAAAATCCTGCCCCATCCTGAATACTGCCCTGATGGTGCGACCATCAGCGCGCCTGCAGGCACCTCGATCTGTGAGGCGATGCTGGATAACCACATCAACATTGAGCACGCCTGCGAGATGAGCTGCGCCTGCACCACTTGCCACGTTATTGTGCGTGAGGGCGCAAGCAGTTTGGACGAGCCCGAGGAGGGCGAAGAAGACATGTTGGATCGCGCTTGGGGGCTCGAGCCGAGCTCGCGTTTAAGCTGCCAGGCGATTCTCAGCCAGATTGATGTCGTGGTAGAAATACCGAAGTACTCAATCAACCACGCCAAAGAAAACCACTAAAAGCCCTTACCCCAATGCGCCAAATCGTTTTAGACACCGAAACCACAGGCCTATCGGCTGCGGATGGCGATCGCATTATTGAAATCGGCTGCGTTGAGCTGTTCCAGCGCAAGCCCACGGGCAACAACTTGCACCTGTACATCAATCCTGAGCGGGAAAGTCACGAAGATGCGCTCAAGGTTCACGGCATCAGTAACGAGTTTTTGCAGGACAAGCCCAAGTTTGCAGCCATTGCCTCGCAATTGGTTGATTACCTAAAAGGCGCAGAACTGATCATCCATAACGCGCCATTTGACGTCGGTTTTTTAAACAAAGAGTTTGAGCGGCTGAACCTGCCGACCGTGAAAGAGCTTGCCAGCAACGTCATTGACAGTCTGGCGATGGCCAAAGACCTGTTTCCTGGCAAGCGAAACAGCCTCGACGCCTTGTGAAAGTTCCCATCTAGAAAGATGAAGGGTTCTTCCCGCAGTTCAGTAAGGCGTATCGAGTCTTTCCCGGAATTATCGGCTCGAATCAATCTATCGAGCAGGATATAAACACGTTTACTTGGTGGGCTATTTGTTTTTTGAAGGTTTC
>ENA-ORCY01000920-ORCY01000920.1-marine-metagenome-genome-assembly--contig:-NODE-920-length-14887-cov-2.666442_pt1 | contig 14887 bp, 7 predicted proteins | sample MGYA00248634_ERZ508507 | MGnify/ENA primary metagenome ERZ508507 (study PRJEB26178, sample SAMN06266269) | marine metagenome | isolation source: Columbia River Estuary | place: USA:Columbia River Estuary... | reverse complement strand
TTGAAAGGTTAGAAATTTTAAGGGATGGTGCTTCAGCTATTTATGGTGCTGATGCTGTCGCTGGTGTTGTAAATAATGTGATGCAGTCTGACTATGAAGGTTTTGTGGTAAGAGGAAAAGTTACAGCATTTGATCACTTTGAAACAGAAGATAAAACTATATCTGTTAAATGGGGTAAGAATTTTGGTAAAACTAATATAAGTGCTTTCTTTGATAGCTACAATAGAGGCTCTATTGAGGCAAGTGAAGATCCAAGATGGGCTGATTCTGATCATAGAAAATGGGTACCAGAAGATTCACCATGGTTCGGAAGCACCAGCTTTAGAAATAATTCAACTAATTCTCTTTATGGACAATTTGACATGGTCGGCAGTGCAACAAGTATTGCAGGCACTGCATATGACAAAGTTTGGACTGATAGTTCTGGAGAGTTTGAGATATTCCCTCTTGGTGACCCAAGATGTTCAAATCGCTCAAGTCAAGACGGTGTTGTTTTTGATACTGGATATGGAACATGTATTGCCGCAGATGGAAACGGCGTAGAAAGATATAATTTATGGGGGCTTACCCAAAAAAGAGGAAAGCTTGAAAGACAAAACCTATTAGTCTTCATTAATTCTGAATTATCAAATGGTGTTGAAACATTTACTGAAATTGGTTATTACACTTCTGATAGTGAAAGAAGAAATCACCCTTCATATGCTTTCACATCATCAAAGCATAGAGTTGGTCCAGATAACTATTGGTTGAATCAGATGACAATTCCAGATGGAACTGCAATTTTTGCTGGCAAAGAGCTTTATATCGATAACTACAGATATGCAGAAGTGCCAAGAATGACATTTGTAGATAAAGAAACATATAGGTTTCTCCAAGGTTTTAGAGGCACTACAGGTAATTGGGATTGGGAGACTGCTTTAGTATATTCAAAAGCGACATCTGATGACCTTACAAAAAATAGAATATCTAATACACTTCTAAAAGAAGCTTTGTATGATGATACGCCTGCTGCATATAACCCATTTAGTGCCGGTGTTGCTTCTAATATAGAAAGAGTGCTTGTAGATGTTACTAGATTTGGAACAAGTTCTTTAACTTCTTTTGATTTTAAAATGGTTAACCCTGAAATGTTTACTTTACCTGCAGGTCCTGTAGCAGTATTACTTGGCTTTGAAGTAAGAGATGAAGTTATTACTGATGATAGAGATGATAGGTTAGACGGCACTATTGATTATTGCGATTATGAAAATGATTGTTATCCTCTAGTCGCTGATGTTCTAAACTCAAGTCCAACTGGTGATGTATCAGGCGAAAGACAGACTACATCATTGTTTGTTGAATTAAATGCACCTATTACAGATTCAATATCTACACAGCTAGCTGTTAGACATGAGAGTTCTGATGATTTTGCTTCAGCAACAGTTGGAAAGTTTGCTATTGGTTGGGAAGTAAACCCAAGTCTTTCACTAAGAGCATCTGCATCAACTGCATTTAGAGCACCTAATATAATCCAACTAAACGAGGGTGGAGTTGTTAGATCTGGAACAAGAGATGATTGGGTTGTTCAAAGAGTTCAAGACGTTCTTAATGAAGCGGGTGGTTATGATGGTGATACTAGTATTACTGATTCAGATATAGACTCTGCTTACACAATTCAAAGAAGAGCAATTGGTGGAAATAAACTAGATGCTGAAGAGTCAACTAATAGCTCTATAGGTCTTGTTTACACTCCAGAAATGGTTCCTGGCTTAATGGTCACTCTTGATCAATGGTCTATTGAAAAAGAAAAAACTATAGGCTTATTTGGTCGTGAAAATCAAATTGTTAATGACATGCTTTTAAGATTTGAAAACGGTTTAAATAACTGTGGTTCATTTATTGGAGATCCATTAGTTGTTCGTGAGGCACCAGATGCGGGTGAGGCCGGTTACTATACAGCCGCTGGTATTTGTCCAATTGGAGTAGTGAAGTACGTTCAAAACGATTACACAAACATGGCTACAAGAAACTTAGCAGGAACAGATATTGGTGTTTATTATGACATTGATACTAAGTTCGGAGATTTTGGATTTAAATATATCGGTAGTAAAACTGATGAATTTACTCAAGATGCTTCAGGTGAATTTGCTTTCCTTCAGTCACAAAAAGAGGCTGGTTTAATTCCAGCAAACATTCCGCTAGATGGATTTGGTGACTTGCTGGGAATGGATGGTAATTATGACACTAAACATACAGTAAAGGCCTCATGGAGAATGGGTGATTGGGGAGCTACTATGTCTATGCTTCAAAAAGGAGAGTTTTATCAGAACTCTTTAACTTTGAGCGATGGAACAAGGTATGTAATTCCTGAAATGACTACTATTGATGCCACTGTTTCATATTCATTTAGAATGAATGGCAACAAAGCTAGATTAAGATTTGCTGTTAAAAACTTAGAAGATGAAAGAGCGCCATTAGCAGATAGATACTACGGTTACTATGCTGATGCTCACCAAGATTATGGTAGGAACTATTATCTTGATCTTAGAGTTACTTTCTAAAATGGTATAAACTTTAAAGGGAGCACATGCTCCCTTTTTTATAGGAAAATATTATGCAAGCATATAAAAATAAAGGTTTCTGGATTGGTGTATTTGCCTTCAGCATAATCGTATTTATTGGTTATGCTAATTTTTTGCCCCAAAGTTTGCTTGCATTAGAAGGCTCTCCATTTGAAACTAACAAAGGAGTGCAGTACATAGATAGCAAATCTGCATGGCTTGTCCTGGCCGTCCTAGTCCTTATGGCAATTTGGTGGGCAACAGAAGCTCTTCCAGTAGCTGTAACATCTTTGCTTCCTTTGGCATTATTTCCATTAATGGATGTTGCTAATTTTCAAGAGGCAGCAAATCCATATGCTAATAAAAACATATATCTTTTTTTAGGAGGCTTTATCTTGGCTTTAGGTATTGAAAGATCGGGTCTGCATAAAAGAATAGCATTAAAAATGATTACTGCAGTTGGATCATCTGGAGAGAAATTAATCGGAGGTTTTATGATTGTTGCAGCTTCACTAAGTATGTTTGTAATGAATACCTCTACAACATTAATGCTTCTTCCAATTGGGTTAGCTGTTTGTGCCGTCATCTCCTCTACAACCCCAGATATTAATGACTTACAAAGAAAGAACTTTGATACTGCTTTGATGCTTGGGATTGCTTACGCTGCAACCATTGGTGGTATGTCAACAATCATTGGAACAGCTCCTAACATTGTATTTGTAACATTCATGAGTGAGACATATGGTGTTGAAATTGATTTTTTGAGTTGGATGAAAATTGGTGTTCCAGTTTCATTGTCTATGCTTATAGCGGCTTGGTTTATTCTTGCTAAATTTGTATTTCCTACTAATTTTATTTCTTCCAATGAAACAAAATTACGGTTAGATCAAATGTTACTAGACCTCGGCCCTATTAAAAAAGACGAACTCAAAATTGCTCTGGTCTTCGGTCTTGCTGTTATTGCATGGATGACAAGCAGAGTCATTAGAACTAAATTTGGAATAGGCTTGGAAGATGCTGGTATTGCAATAATCATAGCCATAATTCTTTTTATAATTCCCTCTGCAGATGGCAAAAAAGATCTTATGGTTTGGGACGAGACATCAAAACTTCCATGGGGTTTATTGCTGTTATTTGGTGGTGGTCTATCTCTAGCTGCTCAAGTTTCAGGAACAGGTCTTGGTATATGGATTGGGCAAGGACTTACAATATTAAAAGAAGTTAACCCAATCATCCTAATTTTTGCCGTTGCAACTCTAATAATTTTTTTAACTGAAATGACAAGTAATGTAGCCACGACAAGCACCTTTCTTCCTGTAATCGGATCTTTAGCTATTGCTATTGGGGTAATACCAGTCTCATTAACAATACCTGTTTGTTTAGCAGCTAGTTGCGCATTTATGCTTCCTGTTGCAACGCCGCCTAATGCAATTGTTTATGGATCAGGGAAATTCACAATAGCAACTATGATGAAGGCTGGTTTTTTTATAAACATTATTGGTATCTTAGTTGTTACTCTTTTCTCTTACTATTTAGCACCATTAGTTTTTTAATATGAAAAAAATTGTTTTAGTATTTATATTTATTACTCAAATTAATGCACAGCAAAGTTATATTGATTATGTTTCTCCATACCATCCAGTACTTTCTTCTAAAGGCATGGTTGTATCCCAAAATAGCCTTTCATCAGACATAGGGAGAGATATATTAAATATGGGAGGAAATGCTGTAGATGCTGCAGTAGCTGTAGGTTTTTCATTAGCCACAACACTCCCGAGAGCAGGTAATCTTGGAGGTGGTGGTTTTATGCTTGTGTATATAAAAGAAAGAAATGAAGTCTTTTTCATTGATTACAGAAGCTCGTCACCTCTAAATTCCAACATCAAAGATATTTTTAATAAAAAACTTCCAAGAGATTACAAAAGAACAAATTTTGATCTTGTAAAAAAAGGATATAAGGCCTCAGCTATCCCAGGGAGTGTGGCTGGATTATTAGACGCACATTCAGCATTTGGAAAGCTGCCACTTGAAAAAATTCTTGAACCTGTAATCAAACAGGCTGAAGAGGGTATTTCTGTTACTTATGATTTGCATAAAGCCATTGAAAGCAGTAATCAACTTAAAGAAGATGCTGAATCAAAAAAAATCTATTTTATTAACGATCAACCCCTACCAGTTGGCTCATTGATGAAAAGACCAGATTTGGCGTTTACTTTTAAAGAAATTTCTAAAAGTGGAAAAAGCGGTTTTTATGAAGGAATTATTGCTGAAAAATTTGTAGATGCTATGAAAGTTAATAATGGATTTTTTACTCTAGAAGATTTAAAGACCTACAAATCAGTTACGACCTCACCAATAGTTGGTTCATATAGAGAAAATTTAGTTTTTACAGCTGGCCCCCCATCTGGAGGTGGTGTTGTTCTTTTGACATCTTTAAATATGCTGAGTTTTTTTGAATTATCAAAATTTGGAAGCAATTCAGCAAAAACATATCATTTGTTAGGTGAGTCTCTTAGAAGAGGTCATAACAATAGATCACATCAAGTAGGAGATCCATCCAAGTATAATGTTCCCATAAAGACCTTGCTTTCAAAAAATAGAATGAAAGAACTTGCAAAAGGTCTGAATATGACAAAAGCAACACCATCTTCCAAAGTAAAACCATTAAGAGTAGTAAATGAAAGTAGAGATACAACTCATTATTCAATAGTTGATAGTGATGGTAATGCTGTATCAAATACATACACTCTTGGATACTCATTTGGATCAGGTGTAACTATTCCAGGAACAGGAATACTTATGAACAACCAAATGAATAACTTTGCATATCGTTATGGAGATTCATCAATTCAAGGCAGAGTCGCAAGCCCAGGCAATAAATTTGAACCTGGAAAAAGACCTATGAGCACAATGGCACCATCAATGGTTTTTAATAAAGAAGGCCAGCTAACATTAATAACAGGTTCTCCTGGTGGGTCATATATACCAGCTGCAATATTGAGAGTTATTTCTGGTGTTGTAGATTTTAATTTAAATATAGGCGAGGCTACAATGCTTCCAAGAGTTCACAAGGATTGGCCATACACTGGTCTTGACTATGAAAATACAATTAGCTCAGATGTTATCAATATTCTTGATGGAATGGGGCATAAACCAGAATCCAATAAAACTATGGGGAGTACCCAGAGCATTCATATTGTTGATGGAGTTCGTTATGGTTATGCTGATTTACGAAGGCCCAATGCCGCTGTTTCCATTCAGTAATTAATTTATTCTATAATCCAATGGTGGTAGCCGGTCACCTAGTAGAGCCTTGTATTCAAAATCTTTACCAACTCTTTTTTGTAGCTCAGCTTTTGCAGCTACTATTAATGATTCATCTTTGTAAATATCTATGGCTGTTGAGGCTATTGTTTTAGCAGCAAGCTCAGCTCCTTTAATACCAATGGATGTTCCGCCAGCTGATACAGCTTGCCATGAATGTGCTGCAGTACCAGGAACCCATGTAGCTGTTCTTACTCCTGCAGTGGGAACGAGCCAGCTTACATCACCTACATCTGTTGAGCCATAACTATGAGAAGTCTTATATGGCTGAACATTTTCTTGTGAACCAATTTCATTGGATGGTTTTATAAACGTTTTATAAATAGTTTTAGCATAATTATTTTCAGCCTCCGTGTAACTAATGCCTCCATACATTTGTAAGTTTGCGTGCATTTTTTTTTGTATTACATCATTCGGCAATAAGGAATAATTACCATGCATAACTTCATAAGTCATTGAGGTCTCTGTTCCTTGAGCTGCTCCATTTGCTGCCTTTACAACTCTTTGAAAAAGCTCGTCAACCATTTGCATATTGGGGTGTCTAACATAGTAATAAACTTCTGCTAAATCAGGTACAACATTTGGAGCTAGCCCGCCCTTAGTAATAACATAATGCATTCTTGATTCTTGTGGTACATGCTCTCTCATCATATTAACCATCATATTCATAGCCTCAACACCATCTAGGGCTGATCTACCAAGTTCAGGTGAGCCTGCAGCATGCGCTGAAATCCCCTTAAAAGTAAATTTACCTGATTTATTAGAATTTGATGTTTTTGAATTTGCAGAATTTACTTGGTCAGGATGCCAATGAAGAACAATATCAACATCTTTAAATAATCCATCACGTGCTATATAAACTTTACCTGAACCACCTTCCTCAGCAGGAGTTCCATAAAACCTAATTCTTCCTTCTATATTATTTTCTACCAGCCACTCTTTGATTGTAACCGCAGCCCATGCCGATGCTGCGCCAAATAAATGATGTCCACATGCATGTCCTGCTCCAGTACTATTATTTATAACTTCTTTAAATGGTGAGGTGCTTTGAGCCAAACCAGGCAAAGCATCAAATTCTCCTAAAATAGCAATTACTGGACCCTTGGAGCCAAATTCTGCAATAAAGGCAGTAGGGATACCAGCAACAGATTTGTTGATTTTAAAACCTTCTTTTTCTAGCGCATCAGAAAGAAGTTTAGAGCTGCCTATTTCTTGATAGCCTAATTCTGCGTTATCCCATATTTGTAGAGCTATTTTAGAAAAATGCTCTTTATGGTTAGCAATACTTTTATCTATAGACGCTGATACATTAAACGCCAATAAACATGTAGCTACGAGACTAAATGCTTTCCCTTGAATTTTATATTCTTTCCTACCCATTCCTCTTCTCCCATGCTTTTCAATATTTCTTTATCATAAGATATTAGTACTTTTCTTTTGTTTTTGGAATCCTCGCTGTAAATAACAGCTTTTAACTCGCCATTATTATCTTTAAAGATTGTGTATCCAATTATCGTAGCCATCCCCTCAAGCTCTTCTGACATTTGAACGGGTGCTTCTTTCAACTTAGCTTCTTCGGTGACATCTTTAGTAATAAAATCTATTAATGGTTTTTTTGACCATAATGCTAATGCTTGCTTTGTCATCATTCCAGAAACACCTGTAACTAAACCAATATTTGAATGATCACTTCTTATTTTACTCAGCATTTTTACAGTTGAGTGGATCATATAATTATTTAACGGACCACCTGCAAAAGACATACCCCCAGTAACTGTTTTACTTTGATTTTCATTTAGGCCTAAAGAATCACTAAACATTTGAACTGCAATTGGAAAGCAGCTATATAACTCATATAGATTTGGTTCAATATTATTATTCCTACATACATCTTTTATAAATTTAACCGCTAAGTCCAACCCATAAGATTTGCTTAAATGAGGTCTCTGTATGGGTGCGATCATATGGTTCGATTCAGATGATGCTAGGGGGTAGACTCTCTTACTTAATGGTATTCTTAAATTGTTTGCAAGATTTTCACTGCATATAATTATTGCTGATGCTTGATTTACATTCCAGCTAGTGCAATGGAACTTATTATAGGGAAGTGCTTGCAGTGGGTTTGATTTAGAAGCTTCAATAATTTCATTTGCAGCTAAGCTTTTATCCAACCAACCATCTGGATTTTCTTTTGCTATTTTTGAAAAAACCTCATATAGCTTGGAAATTTTTTCTTTATGCTCCTGAATTGATAGTTTTTTTTGTGCTCTATAGGCAGTCTCTAATATTGCGTAATAACCAACTGCCATTAAGCCAAGCTCATCTCTTTCATCCTGAGTCTGGAGATCATGATCTGCTTTTACATAATAGTCTGGATTAGTGTTAAGTTCAGTCTCAACAAAAACCTTATTTTCTTTTAAGGCTTGAATTTTTTTATATCTAGCTTCGCCTCCTATTATTAAGGATGCATTAATTTTGCCATCAACTATATCTTTACATGCAGTGTTAATAAGATTTTGCTGCAGCACACCAATTTTAGTTACAGTAGTTTTTGCAGACTTCATACCATTTCTTTTTGCAATCCACTTGCCAGGATCTCTGTACTTCCAAAATCCTTTTGGTATCTGTATCTGGTCTATGTAATTTACAATATTTGGATTGGTTGAATCTGATATGGCCTTTTGAGCTGCTTTCTCCATAAGAATCAAGGCTTCATCAAGATCGTCATAAGAACCTTTTTGTTGAATAGAGCTGATGCCAATTACAACAGGTGTGTTCACTTTTTAGCCGAGCCCCAATAATTGTAGCCAACAAATTTTGGAGTATTTGGTAGATACATTTGCTCCATTGAATCTATTTCAAAATGTGCATCCTGGATAATTTTTGGGATGTCTCTATTGATATTGCAACCACCAAAAATAATGCCCCATACTGGATTAATAAAACTTTGTATATTAGCTATATGTTTATCAGGACTTTTTCCATGTTCGCAAAAAATAAGATTACCATCATTTTTTAAAACCCTTTTTATTTCAGAAATAGACTTTTCAATATCTGGGATGGTGCATAAAGTATAGGTAATTAAAACAGTATCAACTGAATCATTTTCTAGATTTATATCTTCAGCGCCTGAATGGATTAGCTCTAAATCTATATCAACTTTTTTTGCAGCAACCTTTGCAAATTCAGTTAAGCTTTCAGACGGATCTAGGCCTATGATTTTTGAAACATTGTTTTTATTGTAAAAGGGTAGGTTGAGCCCAGTACCTATTCCAATTTCAAGGACAACACCTTTGGCATTCGGAACTATTTTTTCTCTTTGTTTCTCTATTGGCCCAAGACCACAACAACAATTGCATAACCTAGGGAGTATTTTTCGTTCATAAAAATTAGATATCAATCTTCACTTTCCCATAGCGGCATTGCAGCAGTATTAAATCCGGCATCTACATATGTTATTTCTCCAGTTACGCCACTTGCATAATCTGAACAAAGAAAAGCAGCCACATTTCCCACCTCTTCAATTGTTACAGTTCTTCCAAGTGGAGCTCTGTCTGAGTGCTGTGAAAGCATCTTCCTAAAATTCTTTACACCTGAAGCAGCCAAGGTCTTTATAGGGCCTGCAGAAATTGCATTAACTCTGACATTGTCTCTGCCCATCGATGCTGCAAGATATCTAGTATTTGCCTCTAAGCTTGCTTTAGCTAAACCCATTACATTGTAGTTAGGTAAAGTTTGCACAGAACCAAGATATGATAGAGTGAGAAGGGCGGAACCTTCATTCAGCATAGGCTTTGCTTGTTTTGCTAATGCAGTAAAGCTATATGAACTTACATCATGTGCAATTTGAAATCCCTCTCTTGTTGTGACATCTACAAAACTTCCTTTTAGCTGATCTCCTGGTGCAAATCCTATTGAATGGATTAATCCATCAAATTTAGGCCAATGCCCTGAAAGGTTATCAAATGCTTTTTTTAGCGATTCATCACATGAAACATCACACTCAATAAGAATATTAGAGCCAAGTGATTCTGCTATTGGTTTAAGATTTTTCATTAGCCGTTCATTTTGATAAGTGAAAGCAAGTTCAGCTCCCTCTCTTCTCATCGCTTCTGCTATACCTGATGCGATTGAATATTTATTAGCCAATCCTGTGATTAAGATTTTTTTATTTTTTAAAAGTCCCATTTAAATATTACCTAAAGTTATTTAATGTTTATGCATTATATATATAAAGAAAGAAAATAGATTCGCTTGTGTTATTAATATTAACTAAAGCTATAAATAATGTGATAAAAAACACATATCCAAAAGATTCAAATGCTTAATATTTAATCCAAAAAGTATAAATTGAGTGTTTTAAAGCTTTTTTTACCATTATTAGGCATAAATGTTCATTTAATGCTTCATTTGTTTTGACAAAAGTTCATTTTTCTCTAACAATTAACCCTTAGTAGCAGTAATACTGAGACGTTTTGTGTTTGTGTGCTGTAATTTTTATAAACTATTGGGGAAAAATATGAATAAGAATAGTTATTTATTTAGCTTAGCTTTAGTATCATCTCTTATGTTAGCTCCTTTCTCATTTGCTCAAGACGATGCAGATGTTGAAGAGGTTGTTGTAACTGGTTCAAAAATTAAAGGTTCAGATCTTTATTCTTTTGCTCCTATTACAGAAATAACACAAGAAGATATTGCTATTACAGGTAAAGCTTCAATTGGTGAGATCTTGCTTGAACTTCCAGGACAGGGTTCTGGTCTAAGCAGAAACTACAATAACGGTGGCTCAGGTGCTGTTAGGTTAGATCTTAGAAATATAGGATCATCAAGAAACTTAGTTCTTGTTGACGGAAGAAGATGGGTTAATTCAGGTGGCGGAGCTAATGCTTCTGTTGATTTGAACTCTATCCCTTCAGCTTTGGTTGAAAGAGTTGAGATTCTAAGAGATGGTGCTTCAGCTGTTTATGGCTCAGATGCTATAGCAGGTGTTATAAACATTATTCTTAAGGATGAGTTTGAAGGCGTAGAGGCTTCATACCAGACTGGTGAATATTTTGACGGTGGCGGCCAAGCAGAGACTATGTCTTTGACTATGGGTGCTTCTTCAGATAAAGGTTCATTCATCGCAGGATTATCACACGTTGATTTAAGTCAGCTTGGTAATGGCGACAGAAACCAGACTGCAGCAGCTCCTGCTGGTGGCGGTTCTTCAGGTACACCTCAAGGTAGATTTGTTTATGGTGATGTTGTTGGTGACTGTGCAAACTTTACAGTTGCTGAAGGAACTCCAGGAACAAATGCAGCTACTGATTTCAGATGCTTTACTAGCCCTGACGACAGATTTAATTATAACCCTTACAACTACATTGAAACTCCAAACGAAAGATGGAATGCATTCATGAAGGGTTCATACAAACTTGATGATGAAACAACATTTAACATGAATGTTACTTATCAGAAAAGACAATCAGACCAATTACTAGCTCCAACTCCATTATTTTATGGTTTTGGTGATTTCGGTGGAGATGAAGGTATCGGTGCTAATCAGCCTTACAACCCATTCGGAATTGAGCTTTGTGGTCTAGGTGGAACAACTAACGACGGCAGAACTTGTGATGATGCAACTCTAGGCGAAGGAAACTACGCAGTAGGTTGGTTCGGAAGAAGAATGCTTGAAGCTGGAAACAGACAATTTAGCCAAGATATCGAAACATACAGATTTGGTCTTTCATTGGAAGGTAAAGTTGGTGGTTATGACTATACAGCTTACTATTCATCAGCAACTAATAATGCTTCTGAAACAACTGGAGGTCTATTAGACACTGGTGCTATCAGAAGATCATTAGCTTCAGACTGTGGTCCTGATGGAAACGGTGTTACTTGTTTAAACATTTTTGGTGGTCAAGGTCCTGACAGCGCATATATAGGTAATAACCTATGGTCTGGTTCAGGTTCAATTACTCCTGAAATGGTAAATGCTATTTCATTCCAAGCTAAAGACTTAGGTGGAAATGACATGGTTAACTATGGTGTTGATTTTTCAGGTGAGGCTTATGGAGCTATGGTAGCTTTTGGTTACGAGCATAGAGAAGAATCAGGGTTTAATTTCCCAGATGCTTTCATATCTAAAGGATTATCTTCAGGTAATGCTTCACAACCAGTAAGTGGTGACATTGAAGTAGACGAAGTATATGGTGAAGTTGTTGTTGACGTTACTGACATGGTTCAGGTTAATGTTGCTTCAAGATTCTCTGATTACTCAACATTTGGTTCTACTACTAATACTAAAGTTGGAGTGTTATATACACCTACTTCAGAATTAAAAGTTAGAGCATCATTCTCAGAAGGTTTCAGAGCTCCAGGAATTAGTTCTTTATATAGTGGAAATAGCGATAGCTACCCAGATCTATCTGACCCTTGTGATGTATCTGCTGATAACTTCACAGGTAATGCTGATGGTACACAAACTGGTGTTTGTGCTGCTGCAGGTGTTCCTAATGGATTTGAGCAACCAAATACACAGATTCGTATAACAGTTGGTGGTAATCCAAACACTCAACCTGAAGAATCAGAAAGTACTAATATTGGTGTTGTTTATACTCCAGCAGCTGTTGAAGGTTTAACAGTATTTGCTGACTGGTATGACATTGAAATCACAAATCAGATTTCAAGCATCGGTGCTCAGTTAATTCTTAATGGTTGTTACACAGGTGCTGAAGCATCTTACTGTAATCTTGTAGACCGTACAGGCGCAGGTACTGTTGCAGACTTAAGAGATACTACAAATAACGTTGGAACGCTTGAAACTTCAGGTCTTGAAGCTGGAGCTACTTATGACTGGTCTACTAGTTATGGTGACTTTGCTTTAACTACTGATGCAAGATGGTTAGATAACGTTACAACTACTAAAGCTAACGGAGACGTTGAAGAAATGGCTGGTTACATCTCAGGTTCAGACAGAGATAACTATGTTGATTTCAAAACTAATGTTTCTTTACAGTGGAGCCAGAACGATATGTTTGGTTCAGTAACATACCAATACTTCGGAGAAGGTAAAGGTGTTGCTAACGAAGGCCCAACATTAGTTGCTGCTACTGGTTTATTAGTTGAAGAAGATGTTCGTGATATAGACGCAATTGGATACTTAGATGCACAATTTGGTATGTACCTAAGTGATTACAACGCAACTGTAAGAGTTGGTGTTGATAATCTTCTTGATGAAGATCCAACATTCTTCCCTGAAACATTTGCTAATGATTTTGACCCTGCATACAGAACTTGGGGTTCACAGTCATGGTACGTTAATGTGACAGTTAAGTTCTAATCGAACTTTGAATTTAAAAGGGCTGCTTTTGCAGCCCTTTTTTTTAGGTTAAAATACATATATGAAAATCTATAAATACTTATTTGCTAGAACCCAAAGAGTGAAAATATTTTTATTAAATTCATTTATTAAAAACCTAGCAAAAAAAGCTATTAAAAAGTAATTTACATATAAACCTTATGCTTAAGATTTTAATTAGCTCTTTTATAATATTTACTTCATTTAACCTTTCTGCAGATTTTAAAAATACCAACGGCAAGGCTTTAGAAAAATCATTAGGTCAGATGCTTGAATGGATGGGCTCGGATATAGAACCTCAAATTACAAAAATTAAATTATCAGATCAGTGGGAAACCATAGATTTATTAAATGATGACAACTATGTGATTTGGGTAGGGCATTCCACTTTTTTGATCAAAAAATCTGGCGTAACTATTTTAACTGATCCTATTTTCTCTGAGAGGGCATCACCTCTTAAAAACTTTGGCCCCAAACGGTTAATACCTCCTGCATTACAAATAACAGATATTCCTAATATTGATTTTGTTACAGTAAGCCATAATCATTATGATCATCTTGACACTAGATCGTTGAAAGAAATTTCTACTCTTCACCCTAATGCAATTTTCCTTGTCCCATCTGGTGATCTAAAATTGCTTAAAAAAAATAAAATTAATAATGTTTATGAATTTGAGTGGTGGAAATCATTTAAGGGTAAAAATTTTGAATTTACTTTCACTCCTGTTCAACACTGGTCCAAAAGATCTTTATTTGATAGAAATAAAAGTCTTTGGGGTGGCTGGTATATAAAGCATAGCGATTATTCAATCTATCACGCCGGGGATACTGGTTACTCAGATGATTTTAAAGAAACAAGAATTAGGTTAGGCGCTCCTAAATATGCCTTTATTCCAATTGGAGCCTATGACCCAGAATGGTTTATGTCAGATAGTCATGTAAACCCAGAGGAGGCTGTACAGATAATGCTAGATCTTCAGGCTGAAAAAGGTTTTGATTCTTATGATCAGCTTCATTCGTGGAGTATTAATAATCCTGGCCAGTTCTGGTCGCAAGCCTGGAATGATCTTGAAATCGTTGGTAGCAAAGGATCTAATTTTTATGCCCAAGGTAGTGACTTCATTTCAAGTAAGTTTTTCACAGATGCTCGGCTAAATGTTGCGGAAAACTTATTAGCTAAAGGCAAGGATTCCGATATCGCGGTAGTTTCAATTCTTGAAGATGGAACTCGGTCTGAAACAACTTGGGCAGATTTGCGAATCAAGGTTGCTGCAACAGCTGCTGCAATGCGTGCCGAAGGTGTGGTTGCGGGGGATCGGGTTGTCGCATGGGTTCCCAACATCACCGAAACAATTATCTATGCACTTGGTGCATTAAGTGTTGGCGCAGTAGTTTCAACAGCATCTCCTGATTTTGCACCGCATGCAGTTGAGGATCGATTTGGACAGGTTGAGCCAAAGATTTTCTTGGCAGCAGATGGATATCAATACAACGGCAAGTTCTTTGATTGCTCAATAAAGTCACAAGAGATTGAAAAGCTTCTACCAACAGTTAAGAAGACTGTACTTGTGAGCGAGTTTGAAGCGTGGATTAAACCCTTTATGGGCCTAGAAGCTACATATGAACAGCTTCCCTTTGATCATCCAGGATTTGTACTGTTTTCTTCGGGAACAACTGGAAA
>ENA-ORCY01000908-ORCY01000908.1-marine-metagenome-genome-assembly--contig:-NODE-908-length-15023-cov-3.863241_pt1 | contig 15023 bp, 18 predicted proteins | sample MGYA00248634_ERZ508507 | MGnify/ENA primary metagenome ERZ508507 (study PRJEB26178, sample SAMN06266269) | marine metagenome | isolation source: Columbia River Estuary | place: USA:Columbia River Estuary... | reverse complement strand
AATTATGTTTTCCAAACAACTTTCCATTGTTTTGATATCTTTTATTACGCTTAAATTCTTTCTTTGGTTAGTTATATCACTAGATATTTTTAATTTACGAGGTTGATAGCTCACTGTTGGAATTCCTAAAATAGAAGAATCTAACAAAACAATAGATGTAAAACCTATTACAAGAGTAGAATTAAAAATTAAAGTGTTTGAATCTGATTTTGAAACATCAATATCTAATCCATTCTTTTTCAAATCTTGAAAATCAATTTTAGTATAATTTTCAATACTCTCTCTAGGATGAATTTTTACATAAATTTTTAGAAATGGAAAATAGTCTTTATACTATTGATAGTACTTCAATTAAAGTATATTCATCAGCTAGTTCAAAATCATTATCTAAAACACCTTCTATTATCGTTTTAGAGTGGTTTCCAGCGTATAAAACCCCTTTAATCGAATCATTACTAAGTTTAGCTTCCAAAAGGTAAGCTCTGGCCCCATTAAAGGTTGATAAAACAATATTACCGTTTTTATAACCACCTTGCATATATCCATAATCCCCAGTAGTTGTTCTGAATGTGGCTCCAATTTCATTCTGCCCAATTGAATTAAACAAACCGATTGAAGCAGACGCATTTTCCTCATTTGGATTAAAAATAAACTTCCATGTATTTGAGATTAATTTTTTATCAAAAAACCTCAATAACATCTTTAAATCGTTGCCACGTTTTAATATCTGGCCATCAATTCCTAAAACTAAATACTGACTTTGTTTCATGAAAAGCTTAGGTCTCGTTTCGATTCGATATATAGGGTTTTCTGACGTTCTTTTAAAAACTGAAAAAACAGCAAATTCTCTCAAAGAAGAAATACCGTAGTCCCTCCATTCCCCAGTTGCGACCATCTTTCCATATACGGAAAGTATTGGTGCTAATTCTGTCCTGTGAAAGCTAATAATTTCGGGTAAATTTTTTGAAATAGACGAAAGTAAACAACTGATTTGGCAATATATAAATCCAGTATCTCAATCTGGTATTATGTCGCAAGGAAATACACCATCTAATAATTTTGTTTTTAGATGTGTGTTTTACCCTATTTCTTTTGAAGCATTTAAAGATACTTTTACAAAAGAATTACTTGCTCTTGATTTTAGTATTTTTTCACTTCATTTAATTCTTGCTGCTGGATTTATTGTGATGCCTCTTCTCATAATGGAAAATCAAATTGTAAGTATGTTAGATAATTGGCAGCTTTACCTTCCAGCTGTCCTGTTATCATTTTTAGGAATGATTCCTCTAATTATTATCTCTGAAAAATTTAAAAAGACAAAGTACATATTATTAATTAGTATTTTGTTGCTTATATCAAGTCAAATTATCTTCTTTAGTTTAAATTTAGACTTCAAGGTTTTCCTAATTACCTTAACTATATTTTTTGTAGCATTTAACACTGTTGAGGCTTTGCTACCGTCTTTGTTATCAAGAACTGCAAGCGCTTCAAAGAGAGGTTTAGCCATGGGAATTTTCTCTACATCACAATTTCTTGGCACCTTTATTGGCGGAGCAATTGGCGGTTTTATTTATGACATTTACAATTTAAATAGTGTATTCTTATTTACCATATTTGTAGCAATAATCTGGTGGCTTTTGATTCTTTTTTTGCCGCTAAAATCTAACACTTAATAGGAGTAATTAATAGAATGGCCGGGATAAATAAAGTAATTTTGGTAGGTAATTTGGGCGCAAAACCAGAGATTAAATATGCTTCAAATGGAAACGCAATTAGTAATTTATCTATCGCAACAAGTGAATCCTGGACAGATAAAAGTACTGGTCAAAAGCAAGAAAGAACAGAATGGCATAGGGTTAGTTTGTTTGGCAAGGTAGCTGAAATAGCTGGTCAATATCTTGATAAAGGCTCAAAGGTCTATGTAGAAGGTAAACTCCAGACAAGAAAATGGCAAGATCAAAGTGGACAAGATCGCTACACTACAGAGGTTGTTATTAGTGGTTATAGCGGGACTCTTCAAATGCTAGATAGAAGGGATGATATGAATTCAAGTGCTCCAATGCAGCAATCTCAGCCTCAAGCGCAGCAAGCTTCTCAGCCGGCGCCTGCAATTACTCCAGTTGCACCTGATGAATTTGAGGATGATATTCCTTTTTAGTTCTTAAGAGCTTGAGTCTGACTCGAGTACAACAAATGCTACTGCATGATTACTTTCATCAGAAATACTCAAATGACCCTGCTTAATTCCTTTTTCTAGAAGGTATAGTCTGAGTTTTTCACTTGGCATAAAGTAAGGCTTACCATTTTCGTTGTTTCTTATTGTAAGATCTTGGAAGCTAACCACCCTTCCTATTCCAGTTCCCAAGGATTTAGCAAATGCCTCCTTAGCTGCAAACCTCTTTGCGCAAAAGGCCGCACTGTCAGCTTTATTAGTAAATAGAGCTCTCTCGTGCTCTGTTAACACTCGATTGATAAAACCATCACGGTTTTTGATCAAAATCTTTTGGACTCTCTGTATGTTTACTATATCTGTCCCAATACCGTAAATCACAACCCTCTTGCCTCTTGTATTAACTGTTTCATTTCAGATGTAGCAGCTCCTAAGCCGACAAAAAGAGCTCTGGAGATAATTGAGTGACCAATATTTAGCTCTACGACACTGTTAATTTCAGCAATAGCTTTTGTATTCTCAAGAGTTAAACCGTGTCCTGCATTGACCTGTAAGCCAAGACTGTGTGCATAAGCACAAGCTTCTGAGATTTTTTGAAGCTCTTTTTGCATTTCAGCGGCAGATGAGGCGTCTGCATAATGACCTGTATGAATTTCAATAATTGGTGCGCCGCATTCAACAGCCGCCTCAATCTGATAATTATCAGGATCGATGAATAAAGAGGCTTTAATGTTGTTTGTGCTTAATTCAGAGCAAACCTCTTTGATTCTGCCTAATTGAGATAGAACATCTAAGCCTCCTTCAGTCGTCAGCTCTTGCCTCTTTTCTGGAACAAGGCAGCAGTCTTCAGGCAAAATTTTAGTTGCTATTTCTAACATTTCATCTGTCGCAGCCATCTCCAAGTTCATTTTGGTTGTGAGGCTAAATTTTAATTCCTCTACATCTTGATCCTGAATATGGCGTCTATCTTCTCTTAAATGAAGAGTAATGCTATCCGCACCTGAACTCTCGCATATTTTTGCAGCATCAATCAAGCTTGGGTAACGAGTACCTCTTGCTTGTCTTAATGTAGCAATGTGATCAATATTTACACCTAAAAATATATCCATCATTAGACCTAATTCACAAAAAATAATTCTTTACTTTTAAGGGGCTTATCCCCAAGTAAGGATTTTAATCTTTTTCGATTCATTTTTTTTAAAATACTTAATTCTTTTGTTGAAGAAATAGGCTTATTAGATTTTGAAAGGTGAGCAAGTGTACTGCCTTGAATTTCTCCTTCAACATTAAGCGCAAAGCCTTGATCCTCAATATAGTCATAATGGAGATTGTCATTAATGATATTGCCATCAATATCATCTTCAAAGTCAAGACCATAGCCTAAATCTTGTAACAATTGGTTTTCAAATACACGAAGGGTATACTCTTTTGCACTTGCATCTAATGAGCTAATACTCCTAATATAAGACCAATAGGATTCAAATATTTCACTATGCTCATCACCTTCGGGAAGAAGTCTTTGTATAAGTTCATTGACATACATTGCCATAACAAGATCGTTACCCATTAGGCGCCTTGGCTCGTCTGAAATTTCCCATTGAGACAGGCTTTTTAAATCGCCTTTTCCTTTGTATGATATGCTTAAACATTGAAACATTTGAAGAGAGGTTTTGCTGCTTCTTGCACCTCGAGCAATGAGCCTTAACTTTCCATGATCTTTTGTAAAAAAGTCCAGCAGGAGAGAGTTTCCTTGATACATTCTTCTATGAATTAAAAAAGCGGGTGAATTTTCGACTCTAGTCATAACCCAAAGATGCTAATGCTCTTTTGTCGTCTGACCAGCCTTGCCTAACCTTAACCCATAACTCGAGGAATACTTTTGCATCTAGAAAGCCTTCAATTGATAGTCTAGACTCCATTCCAATTTTTTTAAGCATACCGCCATTTTGACCAATGACAATGCTTTTTTGTGAGGCTTTGTCAACAAAAATACGTGCTGCTATTCGATACATTTTGCCGTCAAGCTCTAGCTTTTCAATCTCAACGGTAATGTCGTAAGGCAGTTCATTCGATAGATTTCTCATCAGCTTTTCGCGAATAAATTCAGAGATCACAAACTTTTGAGATCGATCTGTGATGTAATCCTCATCATAGATCGCATCCTGTTCTGGAAGGTATTTTAAGATTAACTTTCGTAGTTTTTGAGTGTCTTTTCTTTCAAATGCTGACAATGGAAAGACCTCTGTGGCTTTAAATTTTTCATTTAAGGTCTCGAGAAAGGGGAACATTTTATCGGCTGACTCTAACTTATCTATCTTATTAATGCAGAGTATGACTGGGATATCTACCTTATTAAGGTGCTCCATTACTCTAGCATCCTCTTTAGTCCATTTAAAAATTTCAACAATCCAAATGATCATGTCTACATCGTTAAAACTAGAGCTAGCAGCCCGATTCATATATGAATTAATAGCTTTATTGTTGCCAATATGTATGCCGGGAGTATCCACAAATACCATCTGGTAATTGGCTTGAGTATCAATTGCATTTATCCGGTGTCTTGTTGTTTGTGGACGATGAGAAGTAATCGATAATTTTTGTCCAATCAACTCATTGACAAGAGTAGATTTGCCGACATTGGGCTTACCAACAACTGCAATGGAGCCTGATTGAAAACCCATTATTTTAAAATTTCCTCTAAAATTGACTGAGCACAAGCCTGCTCTGCCCTTTTGATGCTTTTAGCATTTTTTTCAGAAGTAAGATTGAGTTCTGAGACAGTACAGCTCACATAAAAAATTGCATTATGGTCTTTTCCTTTGGTCTGAATCAGCTCATAGCTTGGCAGAGAATGCCCTTTCTTTTGAAGTAGCTCTTGAAGTTGAGTTTTAAAATCTTTTAATGAATCCTCTGGTTTCGCCTGATTAAGTAAGTCATTAAAGAGGTTTAGGATTATATTTTTTACAGTTAAATAGTCAGAATCAAGAAAGATAGCGCCCAGTATTGCTTCAAATGCGTCAGCAAGGATCGATTCACGTCTAAAACCCCCACTTTTAAGTTCTCCATGACCCAATGTTAGACTTTCAGAAATATTTAGAGTTTTGGCTAAATTTGCAAGAGTTTGTCCTCTTACAAGATGAGAGCGAAGTCTTGATAGTTGACCTTCATCAATTAAAGGATAGCGTAAGTATAGCTCTTCCGAAATAACACACCCTAAAACACTATCACCTAAAAATTCAAGTCGCTCATTATTACTCTTGCTGACACTTCGATGCGTAAGCGCTTGCTTCAGCAGAGCAATATCGTTAAATTTATAAGTGAATTTTTTTTGAAGTTTTTCCATTAATTAAACCGCTACTGGGGCTTTAATGGGATCATCATGCTCGTAATCAATGAGCTCAAAGTCTTCGTAAGCATAATCAAATATGCTCTCAGGTTTTCTATTAATTTGAATAGTTGGCAGCTTTTTTGGCGTTCTTTGAAGCTGAGTATCAACTTGGTTAAAGTGGTTTGTATAGATATGGCAGTCACCTCCACTCCAAACAAAGTCACCTACCTCTAAATCACATTGCTGAGCAACCATATGGGTCAGTAATGCATATGAGGCGATATTAAATGGCACCCCTAAAAATATGTCTGCACTTCTTTGATAGAGCTGACAAGATAGCTTTCCTTCTGCAACATAAAACTGAAAAAGAGCATGGCAAGGCTGAAGGGCCATGCTTTCAAGTTCTCCAACATTCCAGCTTGAAACAATAATCCGTCTTGAGTCTGGCGCGTTATTAATCAGATTAATTGCTTGCTGAATTTGATCAATTTCATGGCCGTTAGCATTTTTCCATTTTCGCCATTGAGCGCCGTATACAGGGCCAAGATCTCCATTTTTATCAGCCCATTCATTCCAAATATTGACTTTATTATCTTTCAAGTATTTAATGTTGGTGTCACCCTTTAAAAACCAGAGTAACTCATGAATAACTGAGGGAACATGAACTCGTTTGGTGGTTACAATTGGAAAGCCATCAGCAAGGTTAAAGCGCATCTGGTGGCCAAATATGCTTTTAGTGCCTGTTCCAGTTCTATCTGTTTTTTCAGCGCCTTTATCTCTAACAAGGTTCAAAAAATCTAAGTATTGTTTCATGTTTGACCCTTTAAATTGTATGACTTATTTAAAAAATAGAGTCCAATTAGTATCATTGGAAAGCTGAGCAATTGTCCCATAGTCAGCCAGTCAAATGCTAGATAACCAATATGTGAATCTGGGGCCCTAATAAATTCAATTATAAATCTAAAAAAGCCATAAAAAATAAGGAATAAGGCCGAGGTTGCAAATAATGGCGGATTCTTTTTACTAAAGATCCAAAGTATTATGAATAACAAGAGTCCTTCTAAAAAAGCCTCATATAGCTGCGTTGGAAATCTTTGTTCCCAGAGTCCGCTCTGATCAGGCGCCAAAACTCCCCAAGAGGTATCAGTTACCCTACCCCAAAGCTCGCCATTAATGTAGTTTCCTAGCCTCCCAAATCCTAAGCCCAGAGGAACAAGTGGCGCAATGAAGTCTGTTGTTTGAAAAAACGAGAACTCATATTTTCTATTAAAAACCAGCATAGCAATAAGCACACCAATAAATCCTCCATGAAATGACATCCCTCCATTCTGGAAATTAAAGAATGTGAGTGGGTTTGAAATAAATATTGAGAAGTTATAGAAGATTAGATACCCCAGCCTACCGCCTAGGACAGCGCCTAGGGCGCCATAAAAAATAAGGTCATCAACATGCTTTATATTCCATAAAGTACTCAATTTTGCGCGATACTTAGCTAAGAAATAGGCTGATAAAAAAGCCAAAAGATACATAACACCGTACCAGTAAATTTTGACAAAACCAAGGTCTGCTAAAACAGGATCAATGACAATATACTTCATAGATTAGACCATGCCTCTTGTGAAGATTTATTGGTAATTTTAGTTAAGAATTTATACATATTATTTAAAGACAAATTATATGCATTATTGAAAGATGAATGTATTTAAGTCCTTATGGATGAGTCAAATAATTAACTTGGATATTGGATGGGAGAAAGACCTTTCTTTTGATAGAGGGGATGGGCTGGCTGCCCTGTTTTGTTAACTTTAAGACACATAGGGTTATTAATCAAGTCTAATACTTCTTTATCTCTATTATGCAGCGCCCCATCATTACCCCATGCAACGAGAACGATCCCAGATTCTTTCTGATGCTCTATTATGAATTTATTATTGTCCTCACCAATTGGATGATTTGCTTTTCTTAAGTCACTAGGTAAGGTTGCTTTAAAGGCAAAGAGATTAACCATTATGAGTCCTCCAAAACCCCATTGATAAGCATAATGCATAGATCTTCTAATCGTTGGATCATCTTTTTTTTCATCTGCAGTAGAGGGGTTTAGTCCAATAATTAATGCAGGCTTTTGGCTTAGGTTCCATACTCTTGAAAGAGAGTATCTGTATTGATTACAGGGTGAGAAAATAGCACTTTTTTTTATAATTTTCATTTGAATTAAAACTTTAACTATAAAATCATTTTAAATAAGTATTTAAATCATTTACTAAAACAACTACCTCTCTTTTTTATGTTTGACAAATTTGAACGAATTGATCTTGGTCATTTCCCAACACGCATTGAATATCTTAAAAATATCTCTGATATGCTAAAGGGTCCTCAAATATTTATTAAAAGAGATGACTGCACGGGTCTGGCAACTGGAGGGAATAAGACAAGGAAGCTTGAGTTTATCCTTCCAGATGCTATAAAAAATAATTCTGATCTTATCGTTACTGTTGGTGCTATTCAGTCAAATCATGCCAGGCAAACTGCTGCTGCATGCGCTAAAATCGGAATGAAGTGTCTCATAGTTTTAGAGCAAAGACTTGATAATGCGCCTGAAAGTTATATGAATTCAGGAAATGTTTTCTTGAATAAAGTATTCGGTGCTGAGATGATTTTGTGTCCCAAAGATAGAGATGTAAAAGAGTTTGCTGAAGAAATTATGGAAGATCGAAAAAGGGATGGCCATAATCCCTATTTTATTCCAGTTGGGGGCAGCAATCGCCTAGGAGAGTTAGGTTATATAGAATGCATGCGCGAGATTCTCGAAAACCCTAATAAGGACTCATTCAGCCATATTGTTTTAGCTACTGGGAGTGGAGGGACACACGCTGGTCTTGTTGCGGGAAAAACTCTTTATAAAAGCAACACTAAAATTATTGGGATAAGTATTAAAGATAATAAATCTAATCAAGAGAAAAGAGTTCTTAAATTAACTCAAAACTCCTGTGAATACATAAGTTGCAATCCGCCTATGGAGGAGGATGTTATCGTTTTTGATGATTATGTTGGCCCAGGGTATGCGATGCCAACAGATGGAATGAGAGATGCACTATCTTTGATGGCAACGAAAGAGGCTATTTTGCTCGATCCAGTCTACACCGGAAAAGCATTTGATGGGCTCATCAATTTAGTCAAAAAGAACTACTTCAACTCTTCAGACAGGGTGCTGTTTATTCATACTGGTGGGTCAGCTGCACTTCCGGCTTTTGAGTGGGCTTTTAGTTAACTTAAAGCTTAGTCCCTTTTCTTACCTTGTATAACTCTATCAAGGATTAGGGCGCAGAACAAGATTGCAATTCCGGCTAAGATTCCTTGGCCAACATTGGCATATTGAAGAGCCTCCAAGACATCTTGGCCTAAGCCTTTTGCACCAATAAGTGAGGCAACTACAACCATCGCAAGGCTCAGCATCACAGTTTGGTTAACGCCTGCCAGTATTGTTGGCATCGCTAAAGGTAGATCAACCTTAGTCAATAGGTACCACTTGGAAGCGCCATAGGCTATAGCGGCCTCCCTGATTGACTCAGGGACTCCTTTTAAGCCAAGGACGGTTAGTCTAACAACTGGGGTTCCACCAAAAATCATAGTAATAATAACTGCTGATACCTTTCCAGTTCCAAAAAAGGCGATCACAGGAATCATAAATACAAACGCTGGCATGGTCTGCATGAAGTCCATAATGGGCCTAATAAAGGCATAGAATCTCGGCCTTGTCGAGCAATAAATGCCCAAAGGGATACCAATGGAAATGCTAAGTATTGCAGCAGTTCCAAGAAGAGCTAGAGTTGTCATCGCTTTAATCCAAAACCCTAGTAATCCCATGTAAGCTAAAAATGAGAGTGAATATAGAGCTGCCCTTGGTCCTGCTGAAAGGCCTGTCATTAAAACGATCGCACTAATAACAACAATCCAAGGTGTGGTTACAAAGAGCATTTCAAGAGAGTCAAGAACCGAGCGAATTCCAATAGTAATTGCACTAAAGAGGACATCTCCTTTAATTACAGCATAATCAAAAGTTTTTTCAACGCCATCGATTGATGCAAGTCTTATATCTGGGTGTGTTGGGAAGTCTGCAAATAGCTCCACAAGATATGGGAAGCTATAGTGAACAGAGGAGAAGACAATGATGATTAATGCAAAAGTTATGCTTAGCAGATAGTTCTTAAACTCCATTCCAGGGCTAATAAGCTTGTTTGATAGCCACTCTGAGAACCGTCTTTCTAGAATTGAGTTTGCTAATACGCCTTGTATAAGTCTGATCAAGAGAAAAAGAATGATGCCACTGATGGCAATCCAAATCCCTGACGCCTCTATATTTTGCGCCTCTTGAAGGTAACCTGCTATCGAGTCTTCTAAAGACTTAATAGTTCTTTTGAACATTTCAACTTTATCAGAGTTGCTTTCTATGGCTGATTGAAGCTGTTTTTGTCTAAAGTCGATGGTCGACTGAATTTTATCGATCTTGGTATAGGCCTCTGCACTAATGTTTCCAAAAAAACCTCGAATGATTTGGACAATAGCAAAGGTTTCAATAATTAGGAATGCCAGTGACCAATTCCATATGTTCCTTATGCCAAACCACATTGAGCCAAATAAGAAGGCAAATAAATTGAACGATAATACAAACTTAGATGTATTGTTTATCTTTTCAAATTCGTGAATATAGTAATCAGGGCTTGTCTTTACAAAATCCTTAATTTGATCTGTATTGATATAGTTATCTTTACTCATCTTGGCCCTCTACAATGGCGACCAGCAAGTCTTTTTGAGAGACAATACCTATTTCTTCATTGTTCGAATTATTGATTATGATTGGCATGTCGCTTGAAACTGAAGTCTCAATCAGGCTACTTAAGTCATCATTTTCATTCATCTTTAGGGCACCCTTAGGAACTGCCCCGTATTCCTTTTTAAAGGCATCAACTGGCTTCATAATTGATTTAGCTTTTACGACTTCTAGTCTAGATATCCCTTTGACGAAATCAGCTACGTAATCATCCTCTGGATTCATCACTATTTCTTCAGGGGTGCCAATCTGAATAACCATACCATCTCTCATGATTGCAATTCGATGACCCACTTTAACGGCTTCATCTAGGTCATGAGTAATAAATACTGTCGTCTTCTTTAACTGTTTTGATAATTTTATAAATTCTTTTTGGAGTTGTCTCCTAATAAGAGGATCCAGTGCGCTAAAAGGCTCATCCATTAGAAGTATCTCTGGATCAGCTGCTAGGGCTCTTGCCAGTCCAACCCTTTGCTGCATTCCACCAGAGAGTTCATGGGCGTACTTATTTCCCCATCCTTGCAACTCAACGATGTTTAATATTTCATTTGCCTTGCCATATCGCTTATTCTTGTTGACACCTCTAATCTCTAGAGGCATTGCAATATTGTCAATGACTGATCGATGAGGCATCAAGGCAAAGTTTTGAAAAACCATACCTATTTTTTTATTTCTAAAATCTTGAAGTTCTTGTTTTTCAAGAGCCATGACATCTTGGCCATCAATTAGTATTTGACCCATGGTAGGCTCTAATAATCGATTGATATGCCTTACAAGAGTAGACTTTCCACTTCCAGAAAGACCCATTACGCAGAATATCTCTCCTGGATTAATATTAAAGGATACATCTGACACGCCAATTACTGAGTTATATTCTTCTAAAGCAACTTGCTTTGAAATATGTTGTTTAGTAATGGCATCTAATGCTTCTTTTGAAGTATTACCGAATATCTTAGAGATATTCTTAATTTCAATAAAGCTTCCTGAGTTTTGTTGAGGCATGACTTGTAGAATTAATTAAAAAAAACCGGCGTATAAAACGCCGGTTTTAAGACGAACTAGCTAGATTATAGACCTAACCAGCCATCAACTGTATCTTCATTTTGTGACATCCAGTCTCTTGCAACATCAGCTGGATCTCTTTTCATTACTGACACTTCATAAGCTAACCAAGAAACATCATCAGACGTTAGTTGGAAATTATTAAAGAACTCAACAATTGCTGGTGATTTGCCTTCTAATGAAGTTCCCCAACCAATTTGAATATTCTTTAAAGCATCTTTAGAAGCTACATAAGAGTTTTTATACCAATCTGCATCTTCTTTAGGTTGAACCATTTTATATGCAGCTGGGTCATGAGTTGGCTCAGTAAGCATTACTACATCAGCCATTCCCCAAATAGCGTGTGGCTTATAGCAATAGAATGCATAACCTTCACCTTTTTTAATTGAGTCTAGAACGCGTGCATTTTTAACTGCTTCAGCAGCTCTAACTGGCTCAATACCTGCATCGAGAAGCTTATAGTCTCTAACCTTAACTTCGTTTACATTAGCAGAGGCCCAGCCATCAGCACCAATCCAAAATTCACCTTTACCATTACCGTCACTATCCATTGCAGCGACAACCTCAGGACGCCCTAAGTCAAAAATAGATGTAATATCCATTTCTGCAGCGAATGCCTGTGACACGCAATAACCTTGGTTTCCTTCGTAACTCTTAGAGCTTAATTTAAGAGTGCCCTTAGGAACTAGATCATTTGTATATGCTTGCTGGTTAGGTAACCAGACATCTGGATGAACTTCAATCTCACCCTTGCTTCTATCAATTGCTCCATAAATGGCAGTATTGTTGCCTGGGACCAGCTCAACTTCTCCACCCATTTTGTCAGTAATAACTGCAGATAAAAGGTTTGCAATAGCTGTTGCACCTGTCCAACCCGGATCGCCAATATTCACTTTTTCAGCGTATGTTGTCATAGAAGCAGACAACGCTACAACAGCTGCTATAGCTGTTTTCTTCATCATTTTCATTATTTTCTCCTCAAATATTTAGATTTTTTTCAAACGATTTTGATATTAACTTTTTTTGTTTGAAAAATTTAGTATACATCAATTAATATATATCTTTTATGCATATTTTCATATTATGAAAACTTATGTTTCATAATGAAACTAACTTGATCTTAAGAGAGGAACTCTTTAATAATTTTATTAACTAGCTCAGGTTTCTCCATATGAGAGTTGTGAGCGCAACCCTTTATAATTTCTAGTTTAGAGTTGTGAATGCCACGTTTAAGTATTTCTTGCTGATTCCAGTCATATGAACGGTCCTTGTCCGACCATAGAATCAGTGTTGGTGATTGAATCTTATCTAGCTGCCCTCTCCCATCCCAAGAATCCCAAGCATCAAGGCTTGCCAAAGCTGCCTGAGTAGTGGCCTTAGCACCTTCATCCAAACACAATTGATAGCCGTCACCTAGTAAATAATCAACAAACCATGTCTTTGCGATATTTTCTCTAGTCTCTTTAATTCCCTTTTCTTTGATTTTGTTTCTTGATTCTTCAATTGTTTCAAATCGATTTGGCAAGACGCCAATTGAGCCAGTTCCAAAGCAGATCAATTTTTTAACTCTCTCTGGGAATAATGCGGCCATCTCCTGAACTATCATTCCGCCCATAGAGTGACCCAATAGGTAAAAAGTTTCTACTCCTAATAAATCTAATAACTCGAAAACTTTGACTGCATTATCACGGATTGTTGAAGGTGCTCTCATAAATGCACTCTCCCCATAGCCAGGGAGTGAAGGCATGATTAGCTCAAAGTGATCCTTTAGCTCTTCTTGAAACTTCCACATATCCTGACCACCTAAATAGCCATGAACCAATACTAATGGCTTACCCTTTCCAATTTTTTTATAAGATAAAAGTTTCATGATTGAGAATGATAAAGTATTTAAAAGACTTTAATTATAGTAGTGAAGTAATATTCCCATCTCCTGCAACAAAGTCGTATTGATCAAAATCTTCTTTTGCGACCCATTCGATTGCTTCGTGTTCAGAGAGTATCAATTCCCCTTGATTTATAGTGCAGACAAAGTAATGCAAGACAATGTCAATTTCGTCATCTTTATATTTTTCTTCAGCTATTTTGTTGTGAATAGTGATAGAGACATTGAGCTCTTCAAGAATTTCCCTAGACAGAGCCTCTTCAAAGGTTTCGGACCCTTCAACCTTACCACCAGGGAACTCCCACATGAGACCCATATATTTGTCTCGATTTCTTTTAGCTATGAGGTAATGGTTGTTTTTTTTAATTATTGCAGCAACAACATGAGTAGCTTTCATTGGAGCATTACATCATTAAATAATGACTCTAATTATACTAGTTGGCACTAAATTTGATAATGAGTTTTTTTTTGAAATCTGCTTGATTTTGAGGAAGTGGGAGCGGGGAAGATTTAAAAACCGCTCTTCTGATAGAGTTACCAAAGGCTTGCGATTTACTTTTTGCCGCTGAGGAGTCCTCAATACTACCAACATCACACCCTAAAATTTTGACACCCTCTATTGCGCCGTTCATTGCTTGGTTTATTTGGACGTTACAACTCCAATTCGTATCGGCCTCATCGTACTTCCAAGAGGATTTTATTTTTGTATTAATTGCTTTGACATAGGAAGAATTGCTATTACTGACTTGAGTAGAATTTTTCATATTCAGAGCCTCTTTTCTTTGCCTTTCAAACTCTTCATTTCTTTTATTTAAAACCTCTATACGCTCTGCTTTTTCTTCAGGAGACAGCCTAGACATTTCACAAATGAAACTCAATAAAACATCAAAGCCACTGTTAGGTGCGTAATATTCCCAGGCGCTCACTACTTCTTTCTCAACCCCTTCTCCTTCACCCATAGGAAAAGGAAATCTGGAGCGCTTATTGACTTTAAATCCCTTTAAGTTGCAATCGCCTTGTGCATAAGTCTTCTCACTTCCAGTGCTCCATGTGTCCATATACCACCAATAGATAAACCCATCCTTTTCCTCTAACGTTTCAAAATCAATATACAAAGAAGCATTATTTCCTGGTAAGACATTTGTCCACTCAGAATGGGCACCAAGAGAGACGAAAAGAGAGATTAGTAATAGTGATATTTTTTAAGCCGTCATGTATAATAATAATGTTTCTTCTACCCTTTGGTAGTTGAGACCCGTGAATTAGTCCTAATGTCTACATCCCCCCCCCAAGACATTAGGACCTTTTTTATTTTTATGACAAAAAATAAGATGAAAACAAGAATATTATTCAACGTTTTACTTGCTGTATTAGTAAGTATATTCATTTCTAGCTGCAATAAGTCTCCAAAGGCCAAAGAAGAAGTTTTAAACAATGCAAAACAAGATGTAGTAATTGCCAATGATGATCTTAACGAAGCTACTTCTGATTCTATTGTTGAGTTCAACAAATATAAAACTAGTATTCAAACTAAATTAGCCGAAAATGAAAAGGTCATCTCTGATTTAAAAGCGAGTATTAATAATAAGGATAGAAAAACTCAAACTTTGTATTATAAGCAATTGGAAAATTTACAACTTAAAAATACAGAATTGAAACTTAAAATTGAAAACTACAAACAAGGTCCAACACAAAAATGGGAGTTGTTTAAAGTAGACTTCAACAATGAGTTAGATAAATTAGGAAAATC
>ENA-ORCY01000895-ORCY01000895.1-marine-metagenome-genome-assembly--contig:-NODE-895-length-15157-cov-8.899668_pt1 | contig 15157 bp, 13 predicted proteins | sample MGYA00248634_ERZ508507 | MGnify/ENA primary metagenome ERZ508507 (study PRJEB26178, sample SAMN06266269) | marine metagenome | isolation source: Columbia River Estuary | place: USA:Columbia River Estuary... | reverse complement strand
GTTTGGTCTCTGTAATAACCACTTCTAAAATCGCCTTTTTGAAAAAATTTAGAAAGTGCAATTTGTGCTACTTCTTTCCCATCTCCGAAAATGCCAAACTTGGCCTTCCCTGTTAAAACTTCTCTTCTTCCCAATAAGCTTACTTCCCTACTCATTATGGCCAATTTATAGTCGGCGATAACGGAGTTCCGAAATGCCTCAAAAGAGAGCATGTCTTGGGCAGATACAGCTTCAAGGGTGGATTCCATAGGACAAAAATAGGGGTCAGAATGCATAAAAAGTACATTCATAACTAAAATCAGCTAATTAGTGAAAATTCAATAAATTCGTAAGCCTATTTGGGCAAAAAAGCAGTAAAAATCAAACAAACAATTACCCTAAAACCTTATACTATGAAAACCAGATTACTCATTCTAAGTTTACTATTTGCAGCCACTAGTTTTGCACAATCAGCTATCAAGTTCAATCAAACTAGCTATAACTATGGCAAAATAAAAAAGGGCGTACACAAGTCGGTTATTTTCAGCTATACCAATGAATCTGCTAAACCAGCCGTGATAGAATTTGCCACAGCAGAATGCGGATGTACTAAACCCGAGTATAATCAAAGCCCTATTTTAAAAGGACAGAAAGGCAGTATTAAAGTAACCTATACAGCACCTTTTGAAGGCGCATTTAAAAAAAGAGTCTCTGTTAAATTCGCTGGTGAAAAAGCAGTAACCGAATTAGTATTGGAAGGAGAAGTAGTATCATAATAAAAATTTACTCCATAAAAAAACCCTCTACCAATTTTTCGGCAGAGGGTTTTTTATTTCTTATCTAGTAAGTTAACAATAGACTAGTCAACATCCCAGAAAATACGTGTAGCTAAAGGATCGATTGTTCCTTGTGCATTTACGTTTGCACCATTAGAACCTAATTCAGTTCCTGGATACCATAAACGTAATGGACGAGATGTACCTACATAGTTTTTTGAGTTAGGAGTAACTGGATAGTTATTCTTACGATACTCAGACCATGCTTCTAATCCATTGAAATAACCAAGTGCTACCCATTTTTGGTAAGCAATTGTATTTAATTTATTAGTAGAGGCAGTAAAATCACAATCTTGCATACCGTTGGTTACTAAAGCAGTCACATTAGCTGTGCTTGCTCCAATAGCGCGGAAGTTTTGTTTTACTCCTTCCTCATAGTATGATTGAGCAGTTCCTGTTAAGTTTACAGAAGAACCATAACGTTGCTTCGCTTCTGCTAAACAGAATTGAACTTCAGCTGCAGTCATAATAATAATAGGTCTGTTGTATTGACCTCTTACTAATAAGACAGGACCTACTGCAGAACTAGCTCCAGGTAAATATCCTGAACTTGAACCAAAAGGTATACCAATATAGTTAGCTGCAATTTCAGGCTTAACACTCACCCCTGGATTCGCTAAATCTTCATTACCTGGCGCATAAGCAAAACGCTTTAAGCGGAAAGTATCTGCATTTTTAATCAATTCCTTGACCATGAAATCGGTAATTCTAGGCCAGTTATTATTACCTACTCTAGCACCTGTTTCAGTATAACCATAAGTGTTATAGATTGGGTTAATTTGACCAGCTGAAGCAACATAACCAGGGTTTGCACCTACTTCAGCTCCAGTAATAAAACCAGAACCTTCAGTGACGATTTTGTTAATCTCAGCAGTAATATAAGCATCTGTTCCGCTTACTCTTGACTGACGCATTAAAATACGCAATTTCATAGAGTTTGCGAATTTGATCCAACTTGAATTGCTTCCTTTGAAAACGATATCAGAACCTGAGTAAGTGCTCGCAAAAGTATTTGCTTTTAAGTCCTTAATAGCATCATCTAATAAAACAATCAAGCCTTGGTAAACCGCTTTTTGATCATCAAATTTAGGCGCTAAGACGCTTACCCCTTTTAAAGCTTCCGAAAAAGGAATATTACCATATAAGTCTACCAATTTTTGGTAGTTATAAGCCTTCATTACTTTAGCCGGACCTTTTAAATATTCTTGACTATACTTTGAAGCATTGTCAATTACATACTGATAATCATAAAGGTTATCATAAGTTGCATCCCAATAGTTAAAGTCAACATTGGTAAAAGCATAAGAGAATAAAGTAGTACTAATGATATAACCATTGGATTGAGTCCAATGACCAGACCAGAACATACCTACTTCATTAGGAGACACCATGCTTGCAGCAGAAGTGTTCAATGCATTCGCTAAAACGTATGCAGGAGTTGCGGTTGGAAGTGAGTTAGGGTTGGTATTGACATCGAGATAGTCTTTTTTACAACCTGTTCCCACAAGTACCAAAAACGCGGCGATATATAATTTATTTAGTTTCATATCTAATGTTTTAGTGTGTGGTTATTAAAAAATAAAATTTATATTAACACCAAATTGACGAACTGGAGGCGTTTGCAAGGTATTAGAAATACCTGAACCGTTTCCTGCTGTATAACTGAACTCTGGGTCAGTAAATTGGTTTTTGCTGTCAACAATGGTGAATACATTTCTACCGTATAATGCTACGTTAGCTGCACTGAAAATTTTTGTTTTCTTAACCATTGCACTTGGTAGTGTATAAGATAAATTTACATCTCTTAATTTAATAAACCAGGCTGGTGTAACGAAGTTTTCCGCAATCAAACGGTAGTTGTTCACCCAAAGCGCATACTCTGGTTCACGAACTTTAATCGTTGTATTAGGAACATCTTTTCCAGATACTGGATCTATAAAATAAGAATTTTGGAAGATTTGGTCTGTTCTATCTGAAGTCCAAGCACCAGAACCTGTGAAGGTCATTTGACGACCAAGGTCAGCATACATTACGTTGCCGCCGCCACGGTATTCAAAGTTAAATGCTAAACGGAAATCATTGTAAGTGAAAGTAGAACCTAATCCCACCATATCACGTGGAAGTGTACCACCACGAGATTCTAGAGTAGTATTTTGAACTGGGTAACCAGTTGTAGGGCTTACTCTTCTCATACCAGAACCATCTTTTGAATAAAAATAACCAGTGGTTTTAAGTATTGGGAAACGTTCTCCTTTGATAATGTTTGAAGTAGCGTAAGAGTACCCGCCATAAACGAATTGAGTAATACCTGGGAATAAATCAACCACTTTGTTGTCGTTGAACGAATATCTTAGATTCACATCCCATTTGATTTTTGTCTCACGTAATACTTGCACTTTTAAGTCTGCTTCATAACCCCAGTTGTCTACTTGACCTACGTTAATTAACAAGTTAGAGAAACCTGTTGAATTAGGTACTTTTACTGTTATTACTTGACCAATTGAATTTTGCTTATATAAAGAAACATCTAAGTTTACTCTGTTTTTAAACATACTTAACTCAGCACCTATTTCCATAGAGGTAACAAACTCTGGTTTTAAATTGGCATCAGGTAAAGTATTTCCTACTGTTAATCCTACGTTATTTCCATAAGGGAAATTCGCACCATTATTGTAAGAAAGATCTAAACCATATAAAGGAATATTGTCATTACCGTTTTTGTTATAAGAAGTACGCAATTTAGCATAGTTCAAAGTATTGCCCTTTAAAGCAGGAAAGGCGTCTGTTACAACAAAAGCTAAGGCAGCTCCATAATACAAATAAGAATATTGATCTGCGGCTCTTGTTTGTTTGAAAAAACGTGATGTTGCATCATAACGAGCAGTCAAGTTTAAGTTTAACCACTCCATGTTTTTCACATTCGTGTTTAAATCGGCATAGTAACCAAACCTACGTTCTGTAGTATTTGATTCACCACCTCCTAAATTACCTTGTCTGTTAGATACGTTGTAAACATCAGGTACCACAATTGAACTAGAAGAAACGTTGATTGATTTTGTATAGCGTTGGTAGATACTATAACCTAAAGTCAATTTATTTTGAACATTAGCGATATCTTTTTGAATACGCGCTTGGAATTCATTGTTGACTACGTTCTCAGTAGAAGAATAATCAGACACAGCGCCTAAGATATCTCCGATAGCACGGTAGATACCAGGATAGTCATCATAACTCTGCCATGGTGCAGGAATATCTGCATCATACTTAGCCCAGTCGGTATAGTTAAACTTCTCAGTAGTGTTTTTACCTGTACGAGAGTTATTCATAATACCTAATCTGTTATAAAGTTGCAACCAAGGAAGCGCACGATAAGTGATATCGAAGTTTCCAGAGATGTTGGCATCTTTATATTTTGCACGCTGAATGTCTTTATTGAAATAAGGGTTATTATAATAGTCATTATAGTAACCATTCGGATTCGCAAAAGGATTTGTTCTCCAGTTTCTCATCGTAGTTAAATCTACCCAAGAAGCAGTGTTGATGATATCATTTTGGAAATCTGAATTGGTTCTGTCAAAATAGGCTTGAGTTAATGCAGCATTAAAGCTGGTAGATATTTTACCATACTCCTTACTTGATTTAACACGAACACCTGTTCTATCACTTAAATCACCAGGAATAATACCATTGATTTTATTATTCTCCACTGATAAGTAAAAACTAGATGTTTCGTCACCACCTTGGAAACTAGCTTGATGATTTTGAGAGATACCCATATCGAAGCTATTCAGACGAACATTTGGAACGTCTGCATAAGGAATGATTAGAGCAGATCCATCTTCTAACATACGACCCGCAATACGTCTACTTCCATCATAAGCATCACCATATTGTTGGTTTTCATAAGAACGCCAGTTTTGCTTCGCACGGCTTAATGCACTAGGATCATAACCAGCTTGGCCAAATGAAAGAGGATAGTACTGAGAACCAGAACCATATTTATTTTGAAAGGCAGGTAAGAAACTTACTTGTTCTATGTTGGTCGTATTTGAGTAAGCAACTTTTAATTTTCCTTTAGCACCTTGTTTAGTGGTAATAACTAAGGCACCGTTTACACCCGCAGAACCATACAATGTTGCCGCTTGACCGCCCTTAAGGACAGACACGTTTTCAACATCAATAGGATTGATAAGTGCTAAAGCAGTTGCGGTAGTTTGCATACCATCAATAACTACTAAGGCTTCGTTGTTTCCAGTTAATGAACGATAACCACGTAAAACCACTTTCACTGCAGGGTCAACGCTGTTATTCACAGTATAGACAGCCAAACCAGAAACCTTACCCGCAAGGGCTTGTGTTAACTGAGGTGAGCGACCTACTGTAATTTCTTCACTTGTAACTTTAGCATAAGAATACCCGATTTCTTTTGATTTCTTACGGATACCTTGTGCGGTAACTACTACGTCTTCAAGTTCATCTGCTTGACGATTCAAAGTAATGCTTAAGGCAGTTGCAGTTGCTCTCACTTCTGTTGAAGCGAAACCAGTGGCACTTACTTGCAAAGTTGCGTTTGCAGCAGCATTAATTTTGAAGTTACCTTGTTCATCAGCCACTACAGCTGAGGCTTGGCCCTTTACTTTAACTGTTGCATAAGAAACAGCTACGCCTTTGTCATCTTTCACCGAACCGGTTACAGAACGAACTTGAGCATTTGCTGTTATCAAACTGCATAACACAGCTAAGAAGAGCGAGGATAGAATTTTCTTCATTTGCTTAAATTTTAATTTGCTTAGGTAGAAAGCTACGAAATATTTCTATGAATGTTAAGGAATAGTTAAGAAATCTTTAAAAAATTTTAAACAAAATTTAATTTAGCCTATTTTTTAATTATAAAATAGTTATTTATATATTATAATTTATTTATATAATATAGGCTAAAATCTAGTATGCTAAACTGTTTTTTTCAATAAGCCTAGCCAATTACCATGCATGATTTTTTGACAATCCTGCTGCGAATAACCACGCTTCAAAAGTAGGTTGGGAATTTTTTGCAAATCGGCAATAGTGTCAATATCATAAGGGCATTGTTCTTTACCAAAGGCACCATCTAAATCGGTGCCAATGCCAATATGATTTGTATTTCCAGCTAAAGAACAAATATGATCTATATGATTAATTATTTTTTCAATATTACAATTTGTATTTGTTGGAGTGGAGACGCCTCTTTCCCAATTGGGTACAATCATCCATGCATCAAATGCCGCACCTATGACAGCTTTTTTTTCAATGAGCGCTTTAATCATATCATCACTTAGTTGTCGGTTATGATTCACTAGTGACCTACAATTATGATGACTTGCCCAAATGGTGCCATTAAATATTTCAAGTGCTTCCCAAAATGCTTCATCACATAAGTGCGTGACATCTAAAATCATATTTAAAGAGTCCATCTCTTTAATTAAATCCTTGCCTTGCTCATTTAATTTACTATTGGCATTGGTGCCATGTGCATACCTGCCTGGTCCATAGTGCGCAGGTCCTACTGCTCTTAGTCCATAATTGTAAGCTGTATGTAAGTAGTCAATATTTACCAAGGAATCGGCGCCTTCTAAACTAAGAATATATCCAATTGGTTTTTTATCATTAGGCAAACCATTATTCCATAATAATATATGCGCGTCTAATGCTTGCCTGTTTTTTATTTGAACCATTTCTCCTTCAGCTTCCATTGCATGGTACCATGCTAATTGAACTTGTGTATGCGCCCAGGCTTGTTCTGCTGTTTGCCATCCCTTTATACCTGTGCCGGGTGTTTCTACCCTTGCAATTTGAGTGGCTACTACTAATCCAATATTTCCTTGTCTAAGTTGTGGAAGTGAAACAGTACCATTGGCTCTATCTGGTTTATCAGTCATGCCTTTTTCTAATTGCCTTAATACAGGAACCGATTTTCTTAAATCGCGATCCCATTCAACGGCATTCATGGCTAAATCTAAATGAGCATCTATTATAAACATTTTGAAATACTATTATAGATTAAATAGTAATTTTTCTTTTTCTAGCTACTACTTCCCACTCATCCACTACTTTATTATTATTTACAATAAGAGCGTTATCATATAAAGCAACAGTAGGGCATATATGCACAGGCACTCCGTACCAAACATCTCCTACTTTATACTTTGAAGCGTCTTGTACTTTTACCACTAAATGTTCCTCGCTCTGACCCACAGGTTCAGCATCGGGTGCATTTAAAAAATGTACTCTAGGCATAGGATTTTCTGCTGCCACTGCTTTATGTCCTAAATCGGTACAAAGCGTATGCTCATCAATAATGGAAATAATTCTTGTAACCACTAATGCTGCAAATTCAAAAGGCAAATCGGGGAATAAATTTTTATAGCCCCAATCCCAAAAAACAAAAGTACCTGGACTTACTTGAACATCCTTTCTTTTAATATGTGCTGAAAAAGAACAAGAGCCTGCTACAATAAGTTCTAATTTACTTGAAGTACTGGCTTCGATATTTTTTCTAAGCTGGTCTGCATTTTCAAATGCAGCATCGGCTTGCGCGTTTCTAGAACTTATATTGGTTTCTCTAATATGCCCATCGTAACAATGTAGCCCAATAATTTTAATATTAGAAAGAGATGCAGCTGCTTTAAATAATGTGGTGGCTTTATCTGTTATAATACCAGAACGGTTCATACCAATATTAACATCCATGTAAACATCTATTTTCAAACCTGCTTCTCCAAATAAGTTTGAAACTGAAGTCGCTGTTTCAATATTATCTATTAAGCAAGAAAATTTTGTTCCAGGAAAACTTTTAATAAGAGCAACTAGCCTGTTTAATTTAGGGCCCATTAACTGGTGTGCAATTAGTACATTATGCGCTTTCAATAGGCCCAACATTTCAGCTTCTGCAATAGTGGCGCACTTATAATGACGAATGCCTTCATCCATCATCATTTGACATACTTCGGCAATCTTATTGGTTTTAACATGGGGCCTTAACTGGTCTACATTACCCCTTACCATTTTAATAAGACTATCAATATTCTCTTTAGCTCTTGAGGCGTATACAATTAAAGAAGGCGAATCTATTTTTTCTATTGTGTCAATTTCATACCAATGCATAAATACAATTTTTTAATTTAGTTCGAACATCGCTTCAATTTCCACTGGAATATTTCCAGGAAGCGAGCCCATGCCTACCGCACTTCTTACACCCACCCCATTATCTGGCCCCCAAATAGCAGCAAATAATTCACTGCAACCATTAATAATATAAGGATGCTTTTCAAAATCGCTGGTGCAGCTTACCATGCCTAATACTTTTATAACTCTTTTGATTTTGTCAAGCGAACCTAAATTTGCTTTGATAGTAGCTACAATAGCAAGGCCTACTTGTCTTGCAGCTAGCTTTCCTTCTTCCATGGTCATATTATCGCCCACTCTTCCAATAATAAGTGAGCCATTTTCTTGTACTGGACCATGTCCAGAAACAAAACAATGATTACCATCTACTAATAAAGGCTTGTATACACCTAGTGGTTTTGGGGCTGGTGGTAAAACCAATCCTAATTTTGCAAAATTTTCTTCGGGAGTACTCATAATTGTATTTTTTAATTATATAAAATAGTTTAAAACAAAAACACCTACTAAGCCTACCACAGAAACAATGGTTTCCATAGTGCTCCAAGTTTTAAATGTTTCTTTGACCGTTAAGTTAAAGTATTCTTTAAACATCCAAAAACCTGGATCATTTACATGGGAGAAAAAAACACTACCCGCCCCAGTGGCAAGTACCATTAAACAAGGATTCACTCCACTACTAGCAATTAAAGGCGCCACAATGCCCGCTGTGGTTAAACCCGCCACCGTTGCAGAGCCAATACTTACTCTTAATATAGCTGCAATAAGCCAGGCTAACAATAAAGGATGTAAGGATAAATTTGTCAATGGCTTAATAAGTTCAATACTCATGCCTGTATCTAATAATATTTGTTTTAAAGCCCCTGCCCCTGCAATAATGAGTAGAATACTAGATACTTCTTTCACCGAATCGCCAATGGGCCCCATCATATTTTTAATGGTTTTACCTTGCGCTATACCTAGTGTATATAATGAAATTAAAAAAGAGATAAGCATGGCTACAGAGGGGTCGCCAATAATATGTATTATTTGGGTGGCAGTATTTTTCTCTGTTTGCGTTAAGCTAATAATAGTATCTAAGCCAATTAATAAAACGGGTAAAAAAGCAGCCATTAAACTAGCGCCCATACTTGGCGATTGCTCCTCTGAAATAGTAGCACTTGAAAAAATAGCCAATGGCTTGGCAGTATACTTTTTTAAAGTAACAGAAAAAATGGGGCCTGCAATAATAATGGTAGGAATAGCAATGATGATACCATAAAAAAGTGTAAGTCCAATATTGGCATTGAATTGTTCTGCCAAAGCAACAGGAGATGGATGCGGTGGCAAGAAACCATGCGTAACAGATAATGCCGCTAAAGTAGGCAGGCCTAAATACACTGCAGGTAAATTATATCTTGCGGCAACTGTTATTACTAATGGAACTAATAATACAAAGCCTACGCCATAAAATAAAGGAATGCCTACAATAAATGCCGTGAGCACCAAGGCCCACTGAATATATTTTGTGCCAAATAACTGAATTAAACCAGTTGCAATTTTATTGGCAGCGCCACTATCTGCAATCAGTTTTCCTAGCATAGCACCCACACATAAAATAATCATTAACGACCCCACCACATCGCCAATACCTTTTTGAATAGAACTCATTAAAGCGGTAACAGCCATGCCTTTTACTAAGCCCGTAATAATACATACTATTAAAAAAGAAATAAATGGATGCAGTTTAACTACTGTAATAAGTAGTACTAGAAAAACAACAGCAAATAATAGCAATAAAAGTGTCATGAGTTAATTATAGCTTAGTTCGAAAGGTAGATAAGACTAATTTTAAAGCGTTTTTATCATTATGTTTTTAAAATAAATAGGTGCACCTGCATGCTTGCCCTGCAATCCTATATAACCATGCAAACCCAAAGTAGACATAGGATTATACAACCAAGCCGGTACTTTTGTACCGTCTGGATTTATTTTACTAGAAGTAAAATCGTCCATATTACATTCATTCACTAATGTGCCATTCAATTCTATCTTAATATTTTTACCAATACATGTAATGGTAAAATGATTCCACTCACCTGGTCTTTTTAAACTTTTATTGGTGGCTGGCTTATGACCAAAAATGGCGCCACACTGCCAGCTAGCAACTGCCTTGCCCCACCTTGGAGAATAGTCATCGGCAATTTGTATTTCCACTGAATGGGGTATCCATTCTATTATATCTGTGGCATGCACTATTACGCCACTATTCGTTCCATCTGCGTTTTGAAAATCTAAATCTAAAATAAAATCATCGTACATGTCTTTACTCCAAATTGCTGAATCCTTTGATGCCGTTAAGACCCCACTTGAGTCTTTCCAAATGGCTGGATCAAATTGAGCAGTTTCTAAATTTTTTCCAAATAAACTTTTCCAACCTTTTTTATTTGTGTTGGGATAATTATTTTGAGCATACCCGTTTGAGTTAGATAAAATAAATAGAGCAAATAGGAAATAAAAGAAAATTTTCATTTTAATTTTTTTATTAGCAACTTTTATAAAATACAGGTGGATTCTCTTCCAATAATGCTTCAATTTTTTTAGCAGTACTAGTTATAGACAGGCCACCCAAGTTCGTGCAACGTAAGGTATGATGAATTTGATCGCCCACGGCTTTCATTGTGTCTATTACTTCGTCTAATGGAATAAGATGCTCGTAATTAGATAAGGCCATATTTGCGCAAGAAATAGCATTGGTTGCTGCCATCACATTTCTACCAAGACAAGGCGCTTCCACTCTATTGCCAATAGGATCACAAATAATACCTAAGGAATTTTGTAAGGCTAAAGAGGCAGCAGCAATAGATTGCGCTAATGTTCCTCCCTTCATTTCTACAAGTGCCGCTGCAGCCATACCACCTCCTGAACCAGTTTCGGCCATACAGCCACCCACTTCTGCAGCAAATGTAGCATGCGCTGCAATAAACACACCTATAAGACCAGCCGACAACATGGCTTTTATAATAGCTTCTTCATTATTATTAATACAATGTGCAGTTCCAAAAACTACGCCTGGCAAACCACCACAAGAGCCTGCTGTAGGAGCTGCCACTATAACACCCATAGAACTTTTTACTTCCATAATAGCAGACACATACATAATAGTTGTATTAAGCACATCACCTCCTATTAATTCATTTGCATCGTATGTTTTTTTAAACTGCGGCGATTGACTTCCTAAAATTCGATCCTTATATGTTGTGCCCTTTAATCCGGTTTCAATTGCATTACCCATAATATGAATAATGGATTTCATCTTTTCCATTACTTGCTCGGGGCTAATGTTGCCTCGAATACTTTCATAGTCCACTGCTAATTCCCATAGTGCTTTATTTTGACCCTTATTATATTGCATCATTTCATTGCAAGTAATAAAAGGAACGGTCATTCCTTTTCTTGCCATAATAGGCAGCACAGGTTTTATACTTTTAATGGAATGTACAGAATGCATTTGCATCATCTCTTTGCAAATAGTTTCAGAGATAGCCGCAGGCGATTTTATTTCGATAAAAGAATTAGTTCCTTTATGAAAAATAATTTCATCATAAGTGATGGTAGATTTTAAATACTTAATAATGTTATCTGCATCAGTACAATAAATTAATGTTTCATAATAATCACCTGCCATTGAAACCTTATTACCATCGATATTAATTACTTCTATCATGCCTCCACCCGTGGAAATAGCAATTAATTCTTTAGTTTCTTTTTCATTAGACAAACGAATCTTATAAGTGTTGGGGTGTTTTTCTTCTAAGGGGCAAATAGTAATAGTATAATTTATGCCAGCGGTGGCTAAATGTTTTTCTGAGTCTGGCAAACGTTCATCATATGCTTCCCAACCTAAAAACCCTCCGAATAAGCCCATATCAGAGCCCTGACTTTTATGTGTAGTGGCTAAAGAGCCATGTGGGTCAAATTCAATAACAATGTCTTTTATTTGCTCGTTCATTAAATCGCGACATATTCTAGCAATACGGAGTGAGGCAGCACAGTGTGAGCTAGATGGGCCCCTCATTACTGGACCAATCACATCATTGAATATACTGGGATAATTAGGCATCTTAGGTTGGTTTAAGCATATTAAATTTACTTAAAAAAAACCTAAGTTTTATTTGTTTTTTATAGTGGTCCAAAACATTGAAACAGAGGTATATACTATAATAATTAGCACTAGCCATCTTAATGTATCCAATGGCATTGATTTTATAATGAAGGCGGCTATTAACACAGCCAATATACTTGGTATAGCCATGCCTAATGCTGCCTTTTTATTATAGGCACCCGATTTGATAAATTTATAAGATGCAGGCGGCATCAAAAAAGCACAAGAACCCATCATAATAGGAAATGCCACTTGAGGAGATAGTCCCAATAAATATACTAAAGCCATACAGGGTGCATAGAGGCCTACTCCGGCAGTCATCATGGCACCTAATATAAAATTAACCACCCCTGCTATGACCAACTTCCAACCATGAATACCAATGGCGACTCCTTCTCCCTGTATCCATTGCATTTTATTAGCGAACATAAAACCAGCCGTAATTAATAAAGCGACACTAATGGTTAGCCTAATATTTCTTTCTGAAAGTTTACCAATAATATCGGCGCCTAAAATAGCACCACCCATAGCCGTTAAAAACATCACAATTAAAGTGAGAGGCTCCACCTCTACTACTTGAATAAAAATAATGGCTTGAATTAAAACGGGTAATGTATTGGCCACATTCATGGTGCCGGGTATTAATTTGTCTGCCGTTTGCTTCGTGAATTTTAATAAGGCCGTTTGTGGTGCAAATGCACCAATACCCAATACATCAAAAAAATTAACTACAAAACCAATAATGCCGGTCTTCACCCAACTTACTTTTTCTAAATTATTTTTATGCTTAATAATATCTGCTCCCAAAACATAAATAAACCAAATTGCAAACAGTACTAAAATAATCCAAATAATATTCACCATACAGCTTGTATTTACAGGTTAAGTTAATACAAATTCTACTATTAAAGACTGTCATTGAAAATTATTTACAGCTGTATAGATGCCCCCAAAAGCAATTATGGAAGAACATAGTATATTGAACCTTAAGGCTTTAGCCTATTAACAATAAAATAACTTTCTTTTATGAAGTAATTGTCTACTTTAATAGCTCATTAAAAAAAATTATATGAAAAAAGTTATTTTACTATTAAGTCTATTTATAGGCTTAAGTTCAATTGCACAAGATGCTACCAAGCGTTTTTTCTTGCTGTCTGAGTCTAAAGTAAAAGATATGGACATTTTTAGAAAAAACTACCCAGTACAGGATGCATTTGCTAGAAAAAATTATGAAGGTGTTATGAAAAATAGAGTTACTCATACATCTGAAACAGGCGGTCTTTATATTCTTTCCTTCGTTGATGGAGATGAAAATTTAGGAAAATTTATTACAAAAAGAGGTACGGCTAATGGTAAATTTAGAGAGGCAAATCCAAAAATTGCAGAAGAAAATTCAAATAATACAGATGGTGCATGGAGAAGATCGACTTGGATTATGGTAAATGAATTAGAGTTTTTACCAGTTGATTTTAAAATGGAAAATTATAATTTTAGAAAAATTGTAATGAGAACAGTTCCTGCTAATGAACAAGAGGCTTTTGAAAAACAACAGCTTCAACAGCATGAACTTGGTTTAAAAATAGGTGTCAAATATTTAAGTGTTACTTGGAGAGCTGTTGATGGTTACCCAACAAATACTTATATGACCATTTTACCAGATAATAGTATTTTAGACTTTTATACAAAATATGCAGATAGACAAGAAAAAAGAAAAAATAGTAAGGAATTTAATGACTCTATGAAAACAGGCGTTAAATATAATACAATTAGACTTGACCATTTATCAAGAGTTTATTAATTCGTAAAAAGAACTTAAAAATGGCGGATTCCGAAAAGCCCATAGAGTAGGAAAAATTAAAATTGTAAAAAATGAAAAAAATATTATTATGTTTTCTTGTATCAGCATCATTAATTGCTTGTACAAACCAAGAAACAAAAACAGAAACTGCTGAGCAAAAATCAACAACAGTTGAACACATTTACAAACCTACCTACACAGATAATTTCAAAATTGGAGGTGAAGGCAATGTATTATTAGTTGAAAAATTTCATCAAGCAATTTTTGCAAAAGATTTTAAGCAAATGGGAGAATTTTTAGCTGATACTGCAATTTTTTATTTGGATGATGGAACAGTTATAAATGGTAAAGATTCCATGGTTAAATATGCAGAAATAAACTTTTCAAAACTCAATATAATAAATTACAAACAAATTGCTTCATTACCAGTTATTGCTGGTAATGGAGAGGAGTTGGTATTAATATGGGACGAAGCTGATTTAGAAGTTGATGGTAAATCTACAAAAGTTCGATGGCAGGATACATTCAGAGTTTCAAATGGAAAAATTGTAATGATGAATGGATTTGCTAAATATCCAAAATAATTTTTTAATGTGAGTAATAGTTTAAGTTTGTATGTCGTCAAACAAAAGTGTACTAATTGCTAGATAGTGTTTCTGTTTTTTAATGATAAATAATGGAAACACTCTCTTAAAAATAGTACCTTTTAGTCCACTTTATGCTGACGATTTACAGCCATTAGTTTGCATGAAATTCTTGACATTATAATTCCGGTTCTCTTTTTAATTTCTATATTTCTTTTATTTAAACAAAACAGAAAAAAGGAAACTTATTCACTTGTAAATAATCTTGAGCGGGTAAACGGATCGTATAAGATTGCAAATTTTGTTTCGACACTTAATCCAATTGAATTAAGTGCTTTTGAACTAATACTTAAAAATAGTTTAGCAAACAGTCGAACATCTGTTGATGAGGTTAATGGTGTCATGGAAATATCAAGTCGGCCCTATAAAATTCAAAACAATATGAGGGCAGAGATAATTGGTGAAATCAATAAAAAGTTTACAGCATTTAGTCAAATAAGTGATTTGCTAATAATGCGACGCAGAGCAGATTTTGATAAGAGGTACTTTGAGTATTTTGTAAACGACCGATTAGTGGCAAAATTCAAAGGCTATTTATAAGGCGTACGACCAATGAGTTACTTTATTATAAAGTAAGTATAAATTCTTATTATATATT
>ENA-ORCY01000876-ORCY01000876.1-marine-metagenome-genome-assembly--contig:-NODE-876-length-15404-cov-9.982710_pt1 | contig 15404 bp, 10 predicted proteins | sample MGYA00248634_ERZ508507 | MGnify/ENA primary metagenome ERZ508507 (study PRJEB26178, sample SAMN06266269) | marine metagenome | isolation source: Columbia River Estuary | place: USA:Columbia River Estuary... | reverse complement strand
CTAACTATGCCAAAAAAATGCATAAAGAATTAGCTGTGTATATTACTAGTATTGAAGACGGGACTCATATTGTGGAAGGAACTCATTTAGTAGCATAAAAAAACCAGCTCTTTTTCAAAAGCTGGTTTTTATGTATTCAATATTATATTTTCAAATAATTATTTATTACTTTAAGTAATTATTCATTGTATTAATACCAAGAACCATTTATTGTTTCATCTCCATTCGCATTATTATTGGCCATTCTTCTTTTTTGATTCCTTCTATGTATAAATGTAGTAACAAACATTAAAGGAATAAAAATAAAGGTTAATGGAGGAATACCTAATATGCTAATCCACTTGCCACCAAAATGACGGCGCATTGGGCGGCGTAAACGCTCCGCAATAATATACATAGCAGGTACAATAAATAAAGTCATGAAAAAGGCAAAGGCCAATCCATAAATAATGGTCCAACTTAATGGCTTCCAGAAAGCAACGTTATCACCACCAAAGAAAATATGCGGGTTTAACTCACTAAATAAAGTCACGAAGTTGATATTAAAGCCAATGGCAATGGGTAAGAAACCTAGAATAGCTGCAAGGGCTGTTAATAGTACTGGAATAATTCTTGTTTTACCTGCTTGAATCACGGCCTCTCTAGTTTTATAGCCTCTTGATCTTAACTCATCGGCAAATTCAATCACTAGTATTCCATTTTTCACTACAATACCTGCAAGTCCTACAATACCTAATCCCGTCATTACCCCTGAAACCTTCATTCCAAATATAGCGAAGCCTAAAAGCACACCTATAATACTAAATAAAATTTCCGTTAAGATAATCACCGATTTAGAAATAGAGTTGAACTGTAATACCAGTGTAAACAGAATTAACATTAAAGCAATGACCAAGGCCTTACCTAAAAATGCGACTGTTTCTAATTGTTGTTCGTTCTCACCAGTTTGTTTAACAGTGACGCCTTCAGAAATACCTTTGAAATTACCAATATATTGTGCAATCACTGCATTCACTGCAGTGGGGTTGAAACCTTGGTCTGTTTGAACATTCGATCTTAATTGTATTAACCTTTTTTGATTTTTTCTATTAATGCTTCCAAATGTGTTCGTAGGTTCTACTTTCACTAGCGAGCTGATAGGAATATTTTTTACCATACCCCCAGCTGCCATATCTCTAAAAGATAAACGCATATTTAAAAGATCTACTAAATTATTTCTTTGTAATTCTTCGTTTCTTAATTGAATCTTATACTCATCCTTACCATCTTTAATTTTAGAAACTTCTTTACCAAATAAGGCGGTACGAATTTGCATACCTACTTGTGCACTGCTTACCCCTTCAATTAAAGCGCGGTCTCTATCAATAGTTAAGGTTAATTCCGGATTGACTAAATCCACATCCATTTTTAATCCATCAATACCTGGAATTTGTGCAGCGTCTAAATAATTTTTTAAACCTACTGCTGTTTTTACCAATTTATCAAAATCATCTCCTTGAATTTCTATATTCACTGGAGGCTCGGTGGGAGGGCCATTTGATTCTTGCGTAACCGTAAATTCAGCACCAGGAATACCTTTCATCTCTGCACGTATAGCATCTAAATAGGGCTCTGTTGATTTGCCATCGCGCTTTTCATATTCCACAAAGTTAATTTGAACACGCCCTAATTCAGATCTTGCACTTCTATCGCCACGCATAGGATCGCCTGCACCCACTGCCACATTACTAATTATACTTTCTACAAGGGGATTCTTTTTATTATTATCCATTTCCAAAGCCTTGGCTACTTTTTGTTCTACTACTTTAGTAATAGAATCGGTATAATTTATTTTAGTACCTACTGGTAATTTTAAATACACATATACTTGGTTAGGATCTCCCTTTGGGAAAAATTCAATACCTACTCTGCCTGTGCTAATGCTAATGCCAAAAAATACAAATGAAAATATTAATAAAACAAAAGTGCCAATTAATAATTTCACCGGTCTCCAGCCATTTAAAGCACGACGTAAAATACGCTCATAAGTTTCCATTAATTTAGGAAGGGTACGGGTCTGAAATTTCTCAATTAAATCGGCAATAAAATATTTATTGGCCACTACCAAAATCATAAAGAAGATCAATAAATTACCTAAGAAAGTAAAGCCCATTAAGTCTAATAAAATACCTATTGCAATTGGAATCCAGAAACCTTTTTTCTTAAACATGGCCGATTTAGGCTCCTCTGATTTTACTTCTTCATGGTTCATGAAATCAACTGCAAATACAGGGTTCATGATAAAGGCTACCACTAAGGAAGCAGCTAAAGTAAATATTAACATAGCCGGCAGGTAAATCATAAACTTACCAATAATGCCAGGCCAGAATAATAAAGGGAAGAAAGGTGCTAAAGTAGTAATGGTACCTGCTAATACAGGAATAAAAACTTCACCAGCAGCCATTTTAGCGGAAGTAGTAGCTGTTAATTTTCCTTTGCCTTGAACAAAAATACGGTGCGTATTTTCAATAACTACAATGGCATCATCTACTATAATACCTAGTCCAAATAAGAGGGCAAATAAAACCATGAAGTTTAAAGTAATATGCGAGCCCACTAATACGTCACCAGCAGGTAACAATACAAAGGCAACAAACATACTCAAGGGTACCGATAAGGCCACAAAGAAGGCATTAGTCACGCCCATAAAGAACATTAATACGACAAGTACTAATATAAATCCAATAACAATGGAGTTCACTAAATCTGTAAATGAACTTTTAGTTCTAATACTTGTGTCTCCTGAAATAACCAAATCGACATCTTTCGGTATATCATTGGCTATGGCCTCTTCTACAATTTTCTTCACCGCATCGGTAGTGGCAATTAGGTTTTCACCATTACGCTTAACAATATTTAGGGTAAGTACATTCTTGCCATTTAAACGTGCATAGCTTTCATTTTTCTTTACAGTGTCTATAATAGTGGCCACATCTCTTAAATAAATAGGCGCACCATTTGAGTTACGCACAATAATATTAGCAATATCATTTGCATTTTTTAATTGACCCTTTAATTGTAGGTTACGATTCATCGTACCCACTTCTAATAAACCACCTGATAAATCTAGGTTTTCTCTTTGAATCGCAAAAGTGATATCGTCGAATGTAATGCCCGAGCTTTGCATTCTATAATTATCTACATTAATTTGAAATTCTCTTTCCGGAGCACCCACTAAATCAATTCTATTCACTTGTGAAATGCTTTCTAGTTTATCTTTTAAATCGTCTGCATATTTTTTTAATTGAACGGGGCTATAATTACCGCTAATGTTTACATACATAATAGGCATGTCACTGATATTTAATTCAATGACCCTTGGCTCTTGTGTTAAATCATTAGGTAGGTCCGACTTGGCTTTATCCACCGCATCTTTCACTTTTTGTAAAGCTATTTCTGGTTTTACATCTGTGCTAAACTCAACTGTAATGGCCGAAAAATCTTGTTGAGAGGTAGAAGTGAATTTGCTAATTTTTACACCACTAATACTCTTAATTTGTTTTTCAATAGGACGGGTTACTAAGTTTTCTATATCCTTAGGGGAGTTACCTACGTAAACCGTTTGTACGAATATATTAGGAATAACCACTTCAGGAAAGTTTTCTTTAGGAAGTGTAAGGAATTGATAAATTCCTCCTAAGCTAAGAAATAACATCACCAAATAAATAGTGGTCTTATTGGTAATAGCCCAGGAAGTGGGTTTAAATTCTTTGAACTTTTCTTTTATTTTATTGATAGTAGACATATTGATCTATTAAACTTTAATTTTTTAATTATTTATCTGAAGTAGTAATGTTTTGGCCATCAAATAAGGTCTGATAACCTTCCGAAATAACATTATCACCGGCTACTAAGCCTGCTAAGATTTCGATATTATTACCATAGTATTGTCCTACTGTTACTGCTTTTTTACGCGCCAGCAATTTTCCATTTTCCATTACAGCGACATAAATGAATTTACCTTTCTCATCGTTCTGTAATAAATTAATGGGAGCACTAATGGCGTTCTTTTTTTCGTAATCCTTAATTTTTACTTGTACTAATTGGTTCGGACGGAAATTTTTATCGACAGGTAATTTAGCTTCTATATAAAAACTTCTGCTAAGTGGATCAATCACATTACCTACCACCGATATTTTAGCAGCAACTATTTTTTGAATATCTGGAAAGTTTAAACTTGTTTCAGTACCTACTTTTACTTTACCTGCATAATTCTCAGGAACCATTGTCGTTAATTTTAAGCGAGCAATATTCACAATTTTTATTTGACCAGGGCCCATAAATAAATCACCCACTTTCACATTTACTTCCTCTGCCACACCATCTACATCGCTATAAACGCTTGTATAAGCTAGTTGATCACGCACCATGCCTAATTGCTCTGTGGCAGCTTTTAACTGACTCGCTGAAGCTTCTGCATTCGTTTTAGCAGTTAATAATTGCATTTCACTGCCAATATTTTGTTCCCATAAATTCTTTTGTTTCTCATACACCATTTTAGCTAAAGCGGCCTGAGATTTTATAGTTTCAATATTTTGAGTAGCGGCAGCGGCACTTTGTTTAATTAAGCTATTGTCTAATTGTAGTATTAACTGGCCTTTTCTAACGTTGTCACCTCTTTTTACAAATAAGCCCTTTACTTGTCCTCCACCTGCACGAGGTGTTACAAAAGAAACGCTTTCAGATTCTACCTTTCCTTGTAGCTCTATATAATGAGTGAAATCCTGTGTGGCTAAAGGAGTTACTGCTACTAGTATTGCTTTTGCAGTTTCTGCGCCACCTGCTTTTGCAATGGCTGATTCTAGCGAAGCAATTTTTGCATTTAAACTAAGGCTTTCTTTTTTCAAAGAAGCCAAACTAGCTTTCTGCTTTTCTAAGCTACTGCCTTCACTACCGCAGGCAATAGCGAATAAGATTAAAGTACTTGTTAGGATTGTAGAGATATTTTTCATTATTGTTATTTTAATATTAATGTATTGATGAGGGTTTTATAATTTTCCAGTTGATTTTAATAAATCTACTTTAGCAATTAAAGCGGTGTATAATGCGTTCATGAAATTATTTTGCGCACTTACTAAGTCGGCTTGTGCAGCTGAAATTTCTGTATTAGAACCCGTACCTGCTTCAAATTTCTTTTTTGTTTGTTGATATACATTTTCAGCTAATTGCATATTCTTTTTTTGAAATGATACAGTAGCCACTGAAGACATATAATTTAATTTCGCCTGTGTGATTTCGTTGTCGATATTATTTTTTAAAGCAACTATTTGATTTTCTATTTGCTGTAATTCAATCTTTGTTCTTTTTACTCTAGCCTCTCTAGCAAAACCATTAAATAAAGGCAAGTTCACATTTAAACTTAAAAACGAAGTTGGAAACCAATTACCTCCTTCAAAAAAATCAAACGTAGTTCTTAGTGCGTTTTTTGAATAAACGCCAGACATACTTACAGTGGGTAAATAACTCAATTGGTAACGTTTCACATTGTAGGTCGCTAACTTTCTTACAGCATTTATATATTGATAATCTTTTCTTACGCCATATTGAAAATCGTTTTCTACTAATACATCCGTACTTAAGCTTTGCTCATTAATTATATCAGTCAATTCAAGGCTGTCTTTTACCGGCATACCCATTAACATTTTTAAACCCATATAACCAATCGCTACTGCATTATTGGCTTTAATTTTTTCAGTTTGTAAATTGTTCAATTGAACACTAACTTTATCTACATCTAATTTCTCAGCAAAACCATTCTTATACATGATTTGAGCATCCTTAGCTAGTTTATTTAATCGCTCAATATTGGCATCTAAAATATTCAATTGTGTTTTACTTGCCGACAACTGATAGTATATTTTATAAATATTAGTTTTTATAGCTTCTTCAGTAACAGCTGCATTTTTTCTTTGCATGTCTAAAGAAGTGGAGCGTGCTTGTAATCCAATAAATACTTGACCATCAAAAAGTAATTGTTGAAAATTAGCACCATAGTTGGCATTAAATTTTGTACCAAACTGAACTGGAATAAAGGTACCTGCAGGACCTCCAAATATTTGAGCAGGCAATAAGGAAGTAGGTATTTTTAAATAGTCGGTGCCACTTAGATTTGTTCCAATTGTAGGATAAGCTGCTGCTGCAATTTCTCTATTGGTTTGTACTTGTACATCAATAGCTAGTAAAGAATTTTTTACTTGTACATTATTTTTTTGAGCAAAGGCCACGCAATCATTCAATGAAAAAGAATGTAGGGGTTTAATTTCTGTTTGCGCACTAAGTAGTTGACTATGTATAAGTACAACTAATAAGAGAGATAGATATTTCATTTTTTTATGTATTAACTTGGAATTTTTATTTCTGTGATTTATTATAGGTATAAATTTTATATAACTATTATGAATTAAGTTTATTTAGTTTGTAAGCGTCCATTAATTTATGACCTTCTAAAGTAGCTACACCGTAAACAAAGTGTTCTATAATTTGTAAATTCACTTTTAGCATATCAAACTTACTAGGATGAAATACATGTATATTAAATGGAATTAAACTTGTCTCTAATCTGTATCTAGAAAGAATAGTTACATCCACATCTTTTCTGTATAAACCCTCTGCAATGCCTTTTTCTAAATTGGCGCTAATCATAGAAAAAATAAAATCGTCTTTATGTTTTTTTATTTTTTCAAAGGCCAAGGGATAATATTTTTCAATTTCAAATAAAGCAAGAGGGTTCATTCTATTAAACATCTCCTGAATGACCGTCATTAATAAGAAGATTTCATGCACCGCATTATCAGCCTTTTCCATACTTTGGGTACATACCAAGTTATGGTTGGCTAGTTCAAATTCCACCACCGAGCTTACCAAGGCATCTTTATCTTTAAAATACTGGTAAATGGTCTTTTTGCTTATGCCCAATTGAGTAGCCAAGTCATCCATGGTAACATGTTTGACCCCAGTCTGGAACATCAATTCGCGGGCTTTATTGAGTATTCTATCTTGCATAGCTTGTTTTGAAGGCGCAAAACTACGGAAACTTTTATCGTTTTCAAAGTTTCCAAGCTTATTTTTTTATTATTTATGCCGAATGGCAAAATTGTTTGAAATTTGAGCCTTAATACTAGTCCAAATGCCCAATATCAGGCGTCAAATATTCAAGCAAAAAATAATAACTGCCCTAGCGCAGCGCTTTTTTCAAGGGGTCATTGTGCTGGCACCTATTGGGGTTACTATTTGGGTAGTGGTAAGTTTATTTAATTGGGTCGATAATTTCTTACCTAATCTGCTCAATTTTATTTTTCCTCAACAGTTTGCAGAAGTCAATGGACAAATACCTAAAGTCACTGGACTTGGTTTTTTAGTAGCCATTGGACTTGTATTAGTAGTAGGTTGGTTGTCTTCTTTATTTTTTGTAGAAAGACTCATGTCCATCTTTGATAAGATTCTAGAAAGAACACCGGGCGTAAAAATTATTTATTCTTCAGTAAAAGATTTTTTAGAAGCCTTCGCAGGCAATAAGAAAAAATTTGATAAACCTGTTTTAGTTTGTATTGATGCAGATGATATTTGGAGAATAGGATTTATTACACAAGAAAACTGTGAACATTTAGGATTAAAAGATCATGTCACTGTATATGTGCCACATTCCTATGCGATATCAGGTATATCTTTTATTTTACCATTATCCAAAACTAGAAAATTACCAAAAAATATCAATGCTGCAGAAGCAATGAAGTATGCTATTTCAGGCGGAGTGACTACTGTTGACGAGCTTACATCAAATAAAGAAGCTGATTCTAAAACAAACTAATATATAATTTACACTACCATAATGCAATTGCACAATTTTAATTCAGGCCCTTCAATATTACCTCAAGAAGTTTTAGAACAAGCAGCAGCGGCTATTCATAATTTTAATAATACAGGTTTATCTATTTTAGAAATTGGACATCGTAGTGCTCATTTTGTAGAAGTGGTTACAGAAGCACAAACTATTGTAAAAAAATTAATGGGCTTAGACGATGCTTATGAAGTTTTATTTTTACAAGGGGGTGCCACTATGCAGTTTATGCAAGTGCCTATGAATTTATTAGACGAAAACGGTTTAGCAGCTATTTGTGACAATGGAATATGGGGCAGTAAAGCAGTTAAAGAAGCTAGTTTATTTGGACCCGTAAAAGTAGTTTCAGATACTGCCGATAAAAAACATACTTATATAAATAAAGTATTAGACATTCCTTCAAACGCTACTTATTTACATATTACCACTAACAATACAGTAGAGGGAACCCAATGGCATAGCTATCCTCAGACTTCTGCCTTACTTATTGGCGATATGAGCTCTGATATATTTTGTAGGCCCACTAATTTCAAGCAATTCGATTTAATTTATGCAGGCGCACAAAAAAATATGGGTGCTGCAGGGGTTACGATGGTGGTGGTTAAAAAAGATATTTTAGGAAAAACTAATAGAAAAATTCCAGCTATTCTTGATTATAGAAAACATATTGAAGCGGGTTCCTTATTAAATACACCTCCTGTTTTTTCTATATATGTAAGTTTATTAACCCTGCGTTGGATAGAAGCGCAAGGTGGCCTAGCAGCAATGGAAAAATTAAACTTAGCAAAAGCTAATTTATTATACAATACCATTGATAGTTCAACTGCTTTTCATTGCCCCATTGCGAAAGAAGACAGAAGTATTATGAATGCAGTTTTCTTTTTAACAGATACTTCCAAAGAAGAAGCTTTTTTAGCCTTATGTAAAAAAGAAGGAATGATTGGTGTAAAAGGATACAGAACAGTGGGAGGCATTCGAGTGAGTATGTATAATGCCTTGCCTTATTCAAGTGTAGAAGCTTTCTGCAACATGATGAAATCATTCGCTGAAAAAATTTAATTCTCAACAAAAAGAACGAACTTCGCGGCCATGGCAAAAATAAGTCCCTTTGAAGCATTAAGACCTCAGCCTCAACTAGCAAAACAAGTTGCTAGCAAACCTTACGATGTATTAAATAGTGCAGAAGCAAAAATAGAAGCAGTAGGTAATGCCTATTCTTTTTTGCATATTACAAAAAGTGAAATTGGCTTACCAGAAAATACAGATGTACATAGTCAAGAAGTATATCAATTGGCCTTAGAAAATTTAAATGCATTTATACAAAGAGATGTTTTGTTTAAAGAGTCAAAGCCTTGTTATTATATTTATCAACTCATTATGGATGGCCGTGCACAAACAGGTTTAGTTTGCGTAAGTAGTATTGATGATTATAATAATGATATTATTAAAAAGCATGAATTCACGCGTCCCGAAAAAGAATTAGATAGAATCAATCATATCAAGACTTCTGGCGCACAAACAGGTAATGTGTTTTTAGCCTACCGCAACCAAGCAAGCATTGATACCATTATAGACAAATGGAAAACGACTAAAAATCCTGTCTATGATTTTACAGCAGAAGATGGTATTCAACATACCGTATGGGCTATAAGTGATGAAACCATTATTGATCAAATCACCCATCTTTTTGCAACTGAAGTGCCTTTCACTTATATCGCAGATGGTCATCATAGAGCAGCCTCTGCTGCTAAAGTAAAATTAGCTATTAGTGAAGAAGCGGTGAAGCCAGGAGATGATGCTAAAAAAGTATCTGATTATTTTTTAACAACTTTATTCCCCTCTAATCAATTAGCCATCCTAGATTACAACCGTCTGGTAAAAGATTTAAATGGTTTATCTGCCACTGCATTTATAGCAGCGCTTGAACAGGATTTTACTATACAAAAAGAAGAGTCTGCTTTCAAGCCAACGGCCCTGCATAGTTTTGGAATGTATTTAGAAAACACATGGTATCAATTAACGGCGAAGCCAGGTATTTATTCATCTGATCCCATTGGTGTATTGGACGTAACTATTTTATCTAATTCCATTTTATCAAAAGTTTTAGGCATACACGATCAAAGAACCGATAAAAGAATTGATTTTGTAGGGGGCATAAGAGGTTTAGCAGAACTTGAAAAAAGAGTCAACAGTGGTGAAATGGCTGTGGCTTTTAGTTTATACCCTGTCACCATCGATCAACTATTTAATATTGCCGACGCCGGCGAAGTCATGCCTCCTAAAAGTACTTGGTTTGAGCCCAAATTAAGAGACGGCTTACTTACTCATTTGATTTACTAGAAGTTATAAATAAATTAGAAGGCATTTTAATAATATAGTTATGTCTATACTATTAAATCTAATCAGGTATTCTCCTCTTTTTCTTTCCATTTCATAGGCTAATTTCTTTTTTTTCTGCCCGTATTTTAGTATTTTGTTATACAATAATACTTGCCTTATGGAATCTAAAAGACTCTTTGATTGTATAGAACATCAGTTAACAAAATTTCCTCAGGAAGCCATGTTTGCTGCAAAAGAAAACGGCGCTTGGAAAAAATATGCTACGACCGAAGTTGCTTCAACCGTGAATGCTTTGAGCGCTGGTTTATTAAGCCTTGGCTTATCTGGGAATGATTTTACGCCAGAAGGCTCAGATAAAATTGCCATCATTAGTAGCAATAGACCAGAATGGTTGATGGCCGATATGGCCACGCAACAAATTGGTGTCATCTGGGTGCCCGTGTATCCAACAACCAATCCATTAGAATTGACATTTATCTTGAATGACGCATCTGTACAATACATGTTTGCGAGCAATCAAGATTTATACAATAAAGTGATGTCTATTAAAGACAAAGTGCCTTGTCTAAAAGAGGTCTACACTTTTGATCATATCCCTGGTGCAAAGCACTGGTCAGAATTATGTTTAAAGGATGCAGATTTATTACAACAAGTGGATGTCATTAAAAAAACAATTCCTGTAGAGCAGGTAGCCACTTTTATTTATACTTCGGGCACAACGGGTACACCAAAGGGCGTAATGTTAACGCATCATAATATTTATTTCAATTTACAATCGGGTAAAAATAGTTTTCCTTTTCCAGACAAGCCCGATCAGAAAGTATTGAGCTTTTTACCATTGAATCATATTTTTGAAAAAGTGGCCTCCTATATTTATATGTATAGTGGGATGAGTATCTACTATGCTGAATCAATGGAAACCATTGGCGATAACTTAAAAGAAGTTTCACCAGACGCATTCTCCACAGTGCCAAGATTATTGGAAAAAGTATTCGAGAAAATTATGATGAAGGGTGAAGAGTTGACGGGCCTTAAACGCAAATTATTTTTCTGGGCCGTTGCTTTAGGAGACCAATATGATAATTTAAAACCAGGGTCGGCATGGTATCAATTCCAATTGAAGCTGGCGAATAAAATTATTTTTAGTAAGTGGAGAGAAGCATTAGGTGGCAATGTAAAATTCATTGTTACTGGCGGTGCGGCATGTCAGGTAAAACTACTTCGCATTTTTAATGCAGCTCAAATACCAGTGTATGAAGGATATGGTCCAACAGAGAACAGTCCTATCATTAGTATCAATTATAGAACACCAGGTGATATGAAATTTGGAACTGTGGGCTTACCAATACAAGGTGTTCAAATGAAATTGGAGGCAGACGGAGAAATTTGTGTAGCAGGACCAAGTGTGATGAAGGGTTATTATAAGCGTCCCGATTTAACAGCAGAAGCCATTATCAATGGTTGGTTGCATACAGGAGATATTGGTGAGATTATCGATGGTAAGTTTTTAAAAATTACAGATCGCAAAAAAGAATTATTCAAAACAAGTGGCGGTAAATATGTAGCCCCACAACCAATCGAAAACAAGATGAAGGAAAGTCCTTTCATCGAACAGATTGTTTTAGTTGGAGACAATAAAAAAATGGTGACTGCCTTGGTTGTGCCGAGCTTCGCTAAGCTAAAAGATTGGGCAAAACATAATAGTGTCGAATATACTAGCAACGATGCAATCATTCAGAATGCCACGGTACTTTCAACTTTTGAATCTATTATTGCCGAATACAATCTATTATTCAATCAAGTAGAGCAAGTGAAAAAATTCACTTTATTACCAAGAGAGTTGACTATTGACCAAGGAGAGATGACTCCTAAACTAAGTATACGCCGTAAGCAAGTACTAGCGAATTTTGAAAAAGAAATAGACTTAATGTACCAAGGATAGGGATAATAGAGCCTTCTTACTCCTATTTAGTTAATAGTTAAATGTATATTGTATTTAATTCATTCAAAGTTTGCTTTATGAAAAAAATAATTGCACTAACTATCACTGTTTTTCTTTTTATTCTTAATGCTAACGCACAGTCTACTTCTAATCCCTATTTTAATTATAAGGGTAAATTAATTATTATAGGAGGAGGTTCTATACCCGATTCTTTATTTAGTTTTTTTGCAAACTATATAGGAGGCAAGGATCAACCCATTGTGTATATTCCTACTGCCACCACCGACGAAGAGTATATTCAAAAAGGCGAACACTTAATTAAGTTCAGCTCTCGGGGCTTTACTAATTTAAGTACTATTCATACGCGCAATAAAAAAGAGGCCGATGATCCAAAAAATATTGCACTAATGCGCAATGCCAAGGGCTTGTATTTTGGAGGCGGAGACCAGCAATTAATTGCAGATGCTTATGCAGGTACTAAATTATATGATGAATTCATTGCTTTATTAGATAGAGGCGGTGTAATTATGGGCACTTCAGCAGGAGCTACTATCATGGGCTCCTTAATGGTGGGAGGCGATGCCAGAGACGATATCAGTAAAAAATATGCATTCAATCCTGCCTTTTCATTTATGACTAATACGGCGCTAGATCAACATGTATTAGCACGCAATCGCCAATTTGATTTAATTCCTGTTATTGAACATTACCCAGGTACTTTAGGTATTGGAATGGATGAATCAACCGCCATTATAGTAGAAGCGGGACAATTTAAAGTTTGGGGTAATTCTTATGCAATGTTATATGACCCAAAAGATTGGGCAGCACAAAAAAAGAAATGGGGTGCTGTTTTAAAACCATTTAAAATGATGGCCTCGGGCAGTAGTTTTAATTTTGTAACTAGAGAGATCATAGACTAGCTTATCAAACCTTTGCGGCTAAAAACTTTTCTTTAATAATAGCCTGGACTTGTTTGCCCTGAATTTTACTTTCTAACCAAGAGATAATATCTAAGTACATAAAGGCCCTGCTTTCTAATTTATTAGTAGTAAGGGGTTGCAAGGTTTCTAATAAAACAGTAAATGACTTTTTAATAGCAGCCTTACTATTCAATAAACTATTTTCTTCACCCCCATTTTGAATCGACTTTCTTAAGAAATTAAACATCACTTCTTCTACCGTACTTAAGCTTTTCATTTTATACATGAATCGGTATACCGACTTCGATAAATAATTCACCACTTCTGTATTACCCATTTCATAGTGTGCAATTAAATGTAGTAAACGTGCATAACATTGTAAGTCGTCTCTTAAATTTAATTTCCAATTTATAATTCTATTCAAGTAGTCAATGGCCTTGGCAGGCTTGCCCGCACCAAAGTATAAACAGGCAATTTTATAGTAAAATACCAGTATGCGGTGACTATCTAAATAGAGTTCAATTTCCTTCAACTTCGCTTCCATGGCGGGTATCATGGCTAGGCCCTCGCTAAAACTACCTTCAAAAAAATGCTTATTTATCTTAGCTATATATAAGTATATAAAGCTTTGAATTAAATTATTTTTATTGTTCAGTACAATGGGCGTATTGCTATAATTTTCTAAAATGGCAATGGTTTCATTTAACTTATCAAAACTTCTTAAATCAAAATGTGAAGTAATTAAATTATGCAGGCCCTTAATATATTGTGCCGTTTCAATTAATTTCATATTCTCGTTCGCATCAAATAAGTCTACCCATTTTTGAGCATACCTATAATGCATTAGAAAATCTTGAGTAATAAAACCATACCAGCAATAACATTGGTACTGGTACATCTTTTCATAAAAACCAACAGAGGACTTTACTTTTTCCATTATAGGGTCATGCATTAAACTATCTAATGCAAGCCTGTCTTCTTCATTACGCGCATGACCATGTTGAATATACCAACCATATAGTTGTAAAGAAAGATTTGAAATTTTAGCAATATCATCCAAGCGTGCATTCACCTCATCAATCTCTTCACTTAATTGTTTAGCGCGGTCCTGCATGCTTCTAGTAATATGTAAGGCTTCAATTTTCTTTTCTAAAAATAAAACCTGCAACAAGTAAGTAACCTGATTATTTTGTTTGGTCAGTGTTTTTATTTTTTCAAGAACACGTAAACTTTGAATGTATAAACCTTTGTTGTATAAAATTTTAGCGTGGTCTAATTGCTCGTGAATTTGTAAATCAATATTTTCACTTTGCTTCACCACTCTTAGGCTGGATAAAACTTGATCGTATAAATGGGCCTTTAAATTAGAAAGTTGTTGTTTCGAAATAGACTCGTTTTTGCGCAGCAGTTCCTCCTCATCGTATACCTTCATTTTGTCTAGGGCATCAAAAAGCTGAATAGTCTTTAAATCGGCAGAGGCTGAATTACGCTTCACATACAATTTGAAATTGCGCTTTTCCCCCCTTTCCAAGGATTTAACCAGAATAAATATTGCCTCCGTACTTAGGTTGGGCATCGTAGCTAATTTTAGTTCAAGTTATTGAATATCAATCATTTAATCAAATATTGACCCTCTTACACATTGTAAATTAGCCATAATTATGATGTGAATTACTTGTGAATAGGTGGTAAATTTATACAATATACGGGCCAAAAGCCCGTTTTCTATCTGTAAGATATTGATAATCAATCAAAAAGCATTGGTTTGATAACTAAATAAACGAATTAACGATGAGTCAAAAAGTGTTCATATTTGATACCACACTAAGAGATGGCGAGCAGGTTCCAGGTTGTAAATTAAACACACAAGAGAAATTGGCTTTAGCGGTAAGATTAGAAGAATTAGGTGTAGATATTTTAGAAGCAGGTTTTCCTGTTTCAAGCCCAGGCGATTATGACTCGGTGAATCAAATTGCAAAGACTTTAAAAAACACAGTGGTTTGCGGATTATCTCGTGCAGTACAAAACGATATTGAAGTAGCCGCTGCTGCTTTAAAACCTGCCAAGCGTTTTAGAATTCATACAGGTATTGGTACTTCGGATTTACATATCAAATATAAATTCAACGCAACGCGCGAAGAAATTATTGAACGTGCAGTGAGCGCTGTTAAATTAGCGCGCAACTTTACAGACGATGTAGAATTTTATGCAGAAGATGCAGGCCGAACTGACAATGAATATTTAGCTAGAGTGATAGAAGCCGTGGTGAAAGCAGGTGCAACTACTTTAAACATTCCTGATACAACAGGTTATTGTTTACCTTATC
>ENA-ORCY01000872-ORCY01000872.1-marine-metagenome-genome-assembly--contig:-NODE-872-length-15513-cov-15.589661_pt1 | contig 15513 bp, 9 predicted proteins | sample MGYA00248634_ERZ508507 | MGnify/ENA primary metagenome ERZ508507 (study PRJEB26178, sample SAMN06266269) | marine metagenome | isolation source: Columbia River Estuary | place: USA:Columbia River Estuary... | reverse complement strand
TTTCAGAAAAATGATATTAATACTTACTTCCATAGGGGCTGTAGTGTTGTTTTTAAAGTAGTTTTATTGATTGAGTAAAGTTTATAATGATAATGTTGTATATTTATTTTTAACAAATCTTAAAAAAATTACTTCTGTAAAATCTAGATTCCTGTCTATCCCATGTTTAAAAAAGGACTTTTTTTATTTTTGCTTTTTAGCCTTCCTGTACTTAGTCAAGAAATTGAGTTTAAATTTTCCGACCAACAGCTAACCGCGCTAGACAGAGAAAAGGGATTGCTGCTTCAATTTTCAGGGGATAGTTTAACAACAATCGATCTGAAAGCTTTTAAAATAAAAAGCAAGATAGCTTTAAAATTACCTCCAGAATTTACATTTATTGAATACCGTCCTATTTGGCAAAACAAGGTTTTATTGCTCACTGAAAAAGACGGAGGAAAGGTGTACTCTTTTGAAAATGACAGTTTGGTTAGAAAAGACCGTTCTGACATTGTCCATTGGCAATCCTTCAGCAGTTTATTTAATAGAAATGACACTATCTACAAGTATGGTGGCTACGGTTATTGGACCACCTCAAACGTGCTTACTTATTTAAATCCAATCTCAAAAGGCTGGGAGGTTATATCATTTAATAGTAAAACGGTTCCACAAAGCGCCTTCATTCAAATTGATCATTTAAGTAAATCCGACTTAATTATATATAGCGGTTATCATATAAATGAGCATGATCGGTTAAACTCTGTACCCGTGAATGCAGTATGGTCGTATCATTTTAAATCAAAAATCTGGAGTTACTTAGGAGACGTCGACATTAAAAACATAGGGTTATACACAAAGATAAAGGGCGATTTTAAAGAAACTTTTGAGGTATTTTACAACCAAAGGGGCTTAATTAAAATTGACCCGCACAATAACAGTGTAACCTATTTCAACGAAAATCCCATATACTTTAATGTATCCGTAGACCAAAACCATCCTATATTTAAGTATAAAGGATTCTATTACTTTTACAACAGCAATGACCTCAACCTTATTCTCACTAAGATTCCCGAAAATGAATTTATTTCCCAAATAAGCAGCGTTGGGGTCTTGTACACAAATAATAGCAACAGGTATTATTTTACGGCTATATCTATACTGTTATTATTTTCTTTGGGGCTTGTTTGGTGGCTGTTGAAAAAAAGAAAAAAGAAAAAAAAGACCCTATTTGTTTTTGAACACAAGATAAGTTTTAACAAAAAAGAAGCTTTTTTAGAGCCATCTGAATACTTAATATTAAAAACACTTATCGTAAATCCCGCCTTGGAATCTGCACAAATACTATCCCTTATCTACAACGAAAGCCTGACCAAATCTCATAATGAAAAAATAAAAAATACCCTGATAGAATCGCTAAACCTTAAACTTTCTTATGTGATAGGAGGAAGTGGCGCGCCCATTGCCAGTGAAAAATCTCCAGAGGACAAGCGCATACGCATATACAGTTTAAAAATACCTCAGGTTAAAGTGCGTTTAGAAAAATAAAACCCTTCTGCTAATGGCCAATACTTTGAATTATCAATACCTTAGTGCAAAAGATAATTATTGCTATAAATGGCTTCTAAAACCCACTTTCTATTTCTACTCCTTTTTATTTTTTCAGTCTCTAATATTATATACAGCCAAGACCGCAGCAAAAAAGTCAAAGACACTACTGCTTTAAACGAAGTGGTGCTAACTGCCTCATTAATTACAACAAACTTATTAGAAGCGCCAACTGCCGCTAGTTTTGTGAATGCAAAAAAAATTCATGAAACCACCCCACAATTATCGCTAAAAGAATATCTGGGTCAGGTGCCAGGTTTATTTGCCCAAAACCAATACAACTACAACCAAGACTTGCGAATCTCCATAAGAGGGTTTGGAGCAAGGGCCGCTTTTGGTATAAGGGGCGTGTTTTTGAATATAGACGGTATTCCTGAAACTACACCTGATGGACAGGGTCAATTAGATAATATACCGATTAGTATTTTATCTAATGTTGAAATTCTAAGGGGTCCAAGTAGCGCTTTATATGGAAATGCTGCAGGCGGAGTAATATTAATGCACACCCTAGAAGACTTGGGGCCAAATAAATTAAAATTTAGGGCTATGGGCGGTGCATTTGGATTGGCTTCTTCACAATTGACGGTTGCTTTAGGAGAAAATAAATTTAAATCTCTCTGGCATTTTAACCAAGCTGTTTCACAGGGGTATAGAATACTAAGCGGTTTTAAACAAAGTCAACTAAACACAACTTTTACCTACAAACTCGCAAAAAATCAATCTATTAAAGGACAGTTTAATTATACTGATAGTCCTTATGCAAATGACCCTGGCAGTTTAAACCTAGAGCAAGTAAAAAGCAACAGAAAAAATGCCAGAGAGGCTAATATTCTTTACCAAACCACCGAAAAAATAAATCATTTAAAAGTTGGATTAAGCCATGAATATGGTCTTAAACTAGCAGAAACTAGCGCTTCCAATAAAAAATCTTTAAACATTAACTCCTATACCTTTTTTGCTCAAAGAAACTTTCAAGGTCTTTTGCCCTTTTTAAACGGAGGGGTCTCTGCTTTTAAGAGAAGTTATTACGGCCTTGGCACAAAAGCCATTTTTAAAGGCTTAAAAAACGAACAATTTATTGTAGGCATAGGCCACGCTTTGCAAAGCGACCTGAGGAGTAGGTTTCAAAATGAAAAGGGTGTTGTTGGTGCTTTGGTAGCGCAACAAAATGAAGTTTTTTCTAATAGCCATGGATTTATAACTGGTAAATTTCCCTTTCAAAAATGGGATGTAAGCGCTGCTTTGAGGGGAGACCTCATCCATATAGCAATAGATGCGAGCCAGAAAAGAAATTTCTCCGCCTTAAGTCCTACTGCTGCATTAGGCAGGAAATTGGGTGGTTTTCAATATGTTAGCCTCTCTTATGCACAAAGTTTTGAAACGCCTACCCTTAGTGAGATGAGCAATTCACCAGACGGAAGCTTGGGTTTTAACGAAAGCCTAAACCCCGTAAAATCTCACAATATAGAACTAACCTACAGAGGCAAACACTTCATAAATAACGGCTATAAAATAAATTGGGAAGTCAGTGGTTTTTTAAGTGATTCAGATGGAGAAATTTTGCCTTTTGAGTTGCCTGAATTTCCACAGAGGCAATTTTTTAAAAATATTGGTGCAACACAAAGAAGGGGTGTTGAGGCAATGGCCTCATTCACAGGAAATATACTGGAATGGACCAATGCATTTACTTTTGCTGATTATACTTTTAGTACCAACAGCGAAGACGCTAGTTTGTCAGGAAATAAAATTCCTGGAATTCCAAGCCACCATTTTAACTCACAAATACAACTTAAACTACCTGCCCAAGGGCAAATAAGACTAGAATATCAGCATGTAGGGGCCTTAATGGCCAACAATAATAACAGTGTAAGGATAGCTCCGTATCGCTTATTAAATGTTTCTGGCGTAAAACAACTGCCATTAAAAAATGGTGCTCTCAAACTTTTTGCTGGTATAAACAACCTGACAAATAGCCTTTATTTTGACAACATTAGAATCAATGCTTTTGGAGGAAGGTTTTACGAAGCTGCACCAACGAGACACCTTTATATAGGAATAGAATTGTCATTATAAAGAGACAAAAACACAAGGAAGCCTTTTTTTCATTAATTTAATGGCTCCAAAAAATAATTGGCTTTCGGGAAAAACATCATTTTTTACCTTGAACCTTTATAATAACAACCAAACACTGTTCAGATTCATGAAAACAAAAAACAACAGAAGAGATTTTATTAAAAAAAGTGCCTTAATAGGCACTGGTTTTTATATTGTGCCCAGACATGTTATAGGAGGCACTGGTTTTACAGCGCCTAGTGACCAGCTTGTCTTAGGTGCTATTGGAGCTGGAGGAAAAGGAGGTTCAGATATAAACAATGCATATAACGGGGGTAAAAACAGGGTTGCAGCGCTCTGTGATGTAGATCCAGCTATGGCTAAAAACGCTATAGAAAGACACGAAGGAGCGGCTTTTTTCCATGATTTTAGAAAAATGCTAGACCAACAAAAAGACCTAGACGCGGTGACCATTTCTACTCCAGACCATACCCACGCTATCATAGCCCATGAGGCCATGATGCGCAACTTACATGTGTATGTTCAAAAACCACTGACCCATACCATTGCAGAAGCGAGGCACTTAACCCATTTGGCCAGAAAACAACAGGTGGTTACTCAAATGGGAAACCAAGGAGGTTCCTCTTTAGGGGTGGTAAAAATTAAAGAATGGATAGACGGAAACGCTATTGGAGACGTTAAAAAAGTATTTATATGGACCAATAGGCCTGTATGGCCTCAAGGAAAAGGGGCGCCAGAGGCAAACCCATCTAAAAAACCACAGGGCTTGGATTGGGACCTATGGCTTGGTCCTGCATCTAACAAAGATTATACCCCAGGATTACACCCATTTGATTGGAGGGGGTATTGGGAGTACGGAACTGGTGCCCTTGGAGACATGGGATGCCATTTGCTAGATGTTCCTTATAAAGTATTAAATCTAGGGTATCCTACAGGGGTACAATGTAGTGTGGCTAATATTTACTCCAGGATGTGGACACCAGATTACGTTCCAGACGGTTGTCCGGTTGCCTCAAAAGTAACCATAGATTTCCCAAGCAAAATTGCAGGACAATCAGGGGTTGAATTAGAATGGACAGATGGCGGAATTACACCAGCCATTCCAGATGAAATTAGTGATTACTACTCCGCTTCAAGTAGTGGTGTTATGATGATGGGCTCTGAAGGTATTATTACCTGTACAGACTACGGAAACAATCCTGTTTTATTTAAAAAAGGCATGGAGCCTCAGCCGTTTGACACCAGTGTGCAAGGAAACTTAGACGCACTTCATAACGCCGCTTGGACAGAAGCCTGTAAGGCAGGTTTTAATTCAGATAAACACTTGGCGCTCACCTCCTCTTTTGACTACGCAGGACCATTTACCGAGACTGTACTAATGGGCAATATAGCCATCAGAAGCCATATGCTTAGAAAAGAAAATGAAGCAGGTAATATGGAATTCTACGGCAGAAAGAAACTGCGTTGGGACGGAGAAAATATGCGTATCACCAACTTCGAAGATGCAAATCAATTTGTTACAAAACCTTACAGAGAAGGCTGGAGTATTCCAGGCTTGTAAAACACACTTCTCTACAACAAAGCACTAATGTCATTGGTGTTTGTTTAAAACAAAAACCCCCAGCATTAGCTGGGGGTTTTTTTATAAATAAAAAGACCCTTGTTCCTGTGTTTTTATAAAACAGTAAGGCCTTTATTCGGATGGCACCTCAATATGATTCCCTAAGAAAATAGCATTTAAAAATAATCTATTCATCCCGTAATGAATGCCCCTAAAATTTGGGTTGTCTGCAAACATGATTACACGGCCCATTCCTTTTGGGCTTACAATTAAAGAAGCGCTTTTAGGCAGAAATTCTCTTTGGTTTTTTTCTGAAATATAACCGTCTAAATGCGGTTTTTCAGCGTAATCTATCACTGTACCGTAGGCGCTTTTGGAAGGAGCCAACCAGACCTCGTTGTTTTTATACAAAGCGACTCTAGATTGATCGTAACCAAATCCTAAGGGGTGGGACAAATCCATATCACCTTTTAAAAACACCCCACCTAAAGCTTCTCTTCCAATATTTTCTCCAGCGTCTACATAAGGTTTTCTACTTGTTAGCGTTGTGGAATCAGACACTACTTTAATCAGTTTTTCTTTTACAAATTTAGTGTTCACTGCCCACGAAGAACCAGTACCAATAGTGATTAAAGTATTCCCTTTAGAGACCCAGTCAGATAAAGCCTTACTGAATTTTTCAGATAGCGAATACCTTCCAGAAACCATCACTAAAGTGTTGTAAGCATCTAGTGAAACACGGTCTAAGTTTCTGATAGGTAATTTACTAATGGGTATTCCCACACGGGTATCTAACAAGTGCCAAATCTCTCCTGCTTCATAAGAAGAAGTGCCGTTTCCAATAATCATTGCAGCCTTTGGCGCCATTAATGGACGCACATTTCTGCTCCCTAAATCTACTCCTGAAAGGCTTAAGCCAGACTGCACCGCAGACACCGAAACCCCTAATTTACTTGGTAAATCTGCCATAAGACTGGCTAAACTGTCCTTAGAAATCTTTTGTAGGGCTACTGGCACCATTAAAGATCCGTATGAAAAAGACTTTGCACCGTCAAAAGTAGCCACTTTAAAAGGCTTAAAGGCCGCAGAAAGTACCACTCCATTTTTTTGTAAATGTGATATAGCTGCGGGTATATTATAATCTCTAGCTTCAATAGCATAAGCGTAGTCAGCAGCCTTAAAAGGCCTCGCAGTCACAAGGTCTTTGGCAATAATTAATTGGTCTAATTTAGGTAGCTTGCTAATGGGCTTATAAGAGATATTAAAAAAATTAGCCACAGACCAAGCACTTGCGTCATAATAAACAGAATCCCTGTATTTATTATAGGTCTCAAAAAAACTCTGTACCATTCGGTACTGCGCTTGAGAAGTGGGGACTACGTATTCATCTATTGCCGTCTGATACACGGACACCTTATGGGTGTTTAGTTTTCCAATAAAAGCCTTAGCCAAGTTTTTATCCGTTTCTTTAAAAGAGTAGCCTTTAATCTTTTCCGCAGCCGCGTTAGTGAATGCACTCTTAAAGAAATCCCGCTGATACGCCTGAAGTGTAGCTGCATTTTCTACAGCTGCTTTCACCGTGGTGATGCTAGAAACATATTGGTTTCTTATTGTAAAAGGAAAGGTAATTTCACCAAAGGCGGTGGTTTGTTTTAAACCCCTAGAACTGGCTTGTTCAAACAACAATGCCAAAGCGCCTTGAAGGTCTGGATAAGAAGACCCATAGCCAGGATAAGTGCCGTCAAAAGCTTCTTTGGTAAAATAAAGAGACCCTATACTGTCTAGGGCTTTAGAAAAATACCCCCCAAAAAGATCGTTTAAGGTGGTGTAATTTTCTTTAGGCATAATAGGCTTAGAAGAAGCGTTGGGCTTCATAGGCTCAAAAAAATAAGTGCTTTGGCTGCCCATTTCGTGAAAATCAGTCACCACATTTGGGTACCATTCATGCGACCAGGCCACCTTTCCTTGGCTTTCAGGATTTACGGTTAATAACCAATCTCTGTTAAGGTCAAACCAGTAATGGTTGGTTCTACCTCCGGGCCAGTACTCATTGTGCTCTGCATCCTGAGGGTCTGCTACCAAAGGACTCCCTTTATAGGTGTTGGCCCACTGTGTATGTCTATCTCTCCCGTCTGGATTGATCGTAGGGTCAATAAAAATCACCGCGTTTTCTAAATATTTTTCAATGTCTGGGTTTTTAGATGCTACAAAAGTATAGGCCGCCAAAAGAGCCGCCTCTGAACTGGAAGGCTCGTTTCCGTGCACATTATAGGCTAGGTTAATAATCAGTGGCAGAGCGCTTCCTTTAGGGGCTACACCGCTTTTAATAGACGCCAAATGCGCTTCTTTAATCTCCGACAATCTAGAGAGGTTTTCAGGACTACTCACCACTAAAAAAGCCAGTTTTCTCCCTTCATGTGTTTTTCCATAAGGCATGATTTGTGCGCGGTTAGAGGTAGCGGCCAACTGCTCCAGATAACTCACAATAAGGTCATGTCGCGTGTGTTGGCTACCAATGTCGTATCCTAAAAAAGACGCTGGAGAAGACACTTCCTGATTAAAAGGAGTGTATTTTTTATAAAAATAGTCTTGGCCAAAAGCCATACTGCTGCAACACAACAACAGGGTTAGTAATCTAAATAACATAAGAAAAGGTTTAAGGTTTTACCTTTTAAAGATACCAAAGAATTTTTGCTTAACCCCCTTTAGTCCGCTGAGTATTGCTATTGGGAAAAAACCTAAAACAAGGAGCGACTGTCTGTCACTAAATTACTCCCTTTAAAATGGCCTTTGTCAAAATGTAATCTATTCGCTTTTACCGCAATAGGGAAGGGCATTTTACCTTCAGACACTAGCTTTAATACCTTGTCATTTTTCTTAAAAGTATTGAGTTTTCCATCTATTTTTTTGTCCAACTTCACGATTAATGAGGGAGATATTTCTATATCTGTCTCTATGGTAATCACAAGATTCTTAGCCCATAATACCCCTGAAATAAGCAAGATTTGATCCTTGTTTAAATGGGAATAGAGGCTTGGATTGGGGTGTAAATAATCTGCCTGATGCAAATAATTTTCCAAACTCCCCATAACCAATTCTTCAGACTCTGAGCCTTCATAGGAAACCCCAACAGACTTCCCAGAACTAATCAAGGTTTCTAAAGAGAGGTTACCAAGGCCAAAAGCGCTTAAAAGGGGTTCCAACAAAGACATCCCAACATTAAATCTATACTCATTTTTATACCTAGAAGACACCTTTAGCGCGCTGTTCTCTGACACTTCAAGGGCTTTTTTGGATTCAAATGCGTGGTTAATGTGGGCATAATACAACTCAATAGGGTTGGCGGGAACTTTAAGCCATAACTGCAATAATTTATAGCTTCTAATTGGCCCGCCAAGCAGGTCGTATCCATGTTCCCTTAAGTTTTTACTCAAATTAGATTGTAGCATATTCTTTTGCGCTTAATAGTCTTTCATTTAAAGATACCCCTTTACCTTGCTTTCCGTCTTTTTATGTCAATAGTCCGATTTAAATGGCCTTTGGCCGATGTTTTTTTGCTTGCACTAATTCAGTATCTTTAGGTACTTAACAATTCCCCTAGCTGGGAAAACCAAAAAAACCAACTCATGAAAAAAATTTTAATTCCTTTTTTAGCCCTTTTTATGCTACTCTTTTCTATAGAGGAAGTTTTGGCGCAAAGAAGAAAAAAGACTACTGAAGAAACCTCTGATAAGGTCTCTTTAGACGCGTTCAAATTTAGAAACATAGGGCCTGCTTTTTTATCTGGTCGTATTTCAGATATTGCCATGCATCCTGAAAACAATAGCCTCTGGTATGTGGCTGTTGCTTCTGGTGGTGTATGGAAAACAGAAAATGCCGGTACAACCTGGCAGTCTATTTTTGAAGGACAAGGTACCTTTGCTGCTGGCTGTGTTACCATAGATCCAAACAATCCAAGTACCGTTTGGGTAGGTACTGGAGAAAATGTAGGGGGGCGTCATATTGCTTTTGGAGATGGGATTTACAAAAGTACTGATGGTGGAAAATCCTGGAATAATATGGGCCTTCCTAACTCAGAACACCTGTCCAAGATTATAGTACACCCAAATAATTCTGAGGTGGTATGGGTCGCTTCTCAAGGACCCTTATGGAACAGTGGCGGAGACCGTGGGGTATATAAAACGACCGATGGCGGGAAAAACTGGAAAAAAGTACTTGGTGACAATGTATGGACTGGTGCTACAGATCTATTAATAGATCCAAGAAACGCAGACGTTTTATATGCAGCTACTTGGGACAGGCATAGAACAGTAGCCGCATATATGGGTGGTGGGCCTGGATCTGGAATTCACCGTTCTACAGACGGGGGAGAAACCTGGACCAAGCTCACTTCTGGAATTCCTACTTCAAACCTCGGTAAAATAGGCTTGGCCATTTCCCCACAAAAACCAGATGTTGTTTATGCCGCTATTGAGTTAGACAGAACCACTGGAGGCGTGTTTAGGTCTGAAGACAAAGGAAGCTCTTGGAAAAAAATGTCTAACACTGTTTCAGGCGGAACAGGGCCTCATTACTATCAAGAGTTATACGCCAGTCCACATAAATTTGATCGTTTATATCTCATGAATGTAAGGGTGCTTACTTCAGAGGACGGTGGAGCTAATTTTGCCACCTTAAAAGAATCTGACAAACACTCAGACAACCATGCCATTGTTTTTAAAAAAGACGACCCTAACTATATTATGTTAGGAACAGATGCTGGAATTTACGAGAGTTTTGATTTGGCAGATACTTGGAAATATCATAAAAACTTACCGCTTACTCAATATTATAAAGTAGCGGTAAACAATGCCAAGCCTTTTTATCATGTCTTTGGAGGAACCCAGGACAACGGTTCTTCTGGTGGGCCGTCTGCTACGGACGAAAGAGAGGGAATAGCCAACAAGCACTGGTATAAAACCTTATTTGCAGACGGACATCAGTCTGCTACAGACCCAGAAAATCCAAATATTATTTATGCGGAAACACAGCAAGGGGGCTTGCACAGGGTAGACCTCAGCACTGGAGAACCTGTCATGATTCAACCACAGGCTAGAGCGGGAGAGCCGCATGAACGTTTTAATTGGGACGCACCTATCTTGGTGAGCCCTCACAAAGCGTCTCGTTTATATTTTGCCTCGTACCGTGTTTGGAAATCAGAAAACAGGGGAGATTCTTGGACCCCAATTTCTGGAGATCTTACCAGGAACGAGGAGCGCATTGAATTGCCTATTATGGGCAAACAACAATCTTGGGACAATGCCTGGGATGTAAGGGCCATGTCTAATTACAACACCATTACCTCCCTGTCAGAATCTGAAGTTCAAGAAGGGCTGCTTTGGGCTGGTACAGATGACGGCATTATTCAATACACCACAGACTCAGGAGCCAACTGGACTAAAATTCCTGTGACTCGATTGGGTTTACCTTCTAGAGCATTTGTAAATGATATTAAAGCAGACGTATTTGACAAAAATACAGTCTATGTCTCTTTAGACAACCATAAAGAAGGTGATTATAAACCGTACTTATTTGTGTCTAACAACATGGGTAAAACATGGCGCTCTTTGGCTGGTGACTTGGGAGAGCGAAACCTCGTTTGGAGAATGGTACAGGATTTTGTTAAAAAAGACCTGTTATTTGCCGCCACTGAGAATGGCATTTTCACCTCATTAAACGCAGGTCAAAATTGGCAAAAAATGAGTGGCACCCCCACCATTTCTTTTAGAGACATTACCATTCAAAGAGAAGAAAATGACCTAGTAGCGGCTTCTTTTGGACGTGGTTTCTTTGTATTGGACAACTATGCGCCACTGAGAGACTTCACTTCCGAAAACCTCAATAAAAAAGCTACTTTATTTGCGCCAAGAACAGCCAAATGGTATGTGCCAAGAAGTAATGTAGGTAATACTGGCGCAGACTATTATTTTGCAGAGAACCCTACGTTTGGAGCTGAGTTTACGGTTCACATGAATGGAGATTACAAAAGCTTAAAAGCAACAAGACAAGATGCTGAAAAAAAATTAGGTGCCAATGAAAATGTGCCTTTCCCTGGTTGGGATGCTTTAGATGCAGAGGCATCTGAGGCTGATGCCAAATTATTATTACACATTAAAGACGCTGAAGGCAACCTTATAAGAACCATCACTGCAAAGCCTAAAAAAGGATCTCAAAGAATTGCTTGGGACCTTAGACACACCAATCCCTACCCCGTAAGTAACGGAAGCGGTGGTTGGAGATCTGGAGGGCCAATGGCTACACCAGGAACCTATATGGCAAGCCTTTCTTTAGAAAAAGAAGGTATTATTGCCCCATTAGACGGACCGGTCTCTTTTGAAGTGAGGCCAATCAGAGACGGGGTGTTAGAAGGTGTGAACTACGCCACTTTTAACAACTACTTTGAAAGTGTAAAAACGCTTTTAAATGAGAGTGCTGCCTATGAAGACGCCTTATCTATGGCAGATAAAAAACTAGCGATGTTTGAAACAGCCTTGTATAGAACCAATACGGATCCTCAGGCCATATTGTCTCTAATTACCGAAGCTAAAAAGGCCTTAGCTGGCTTGCGCAAACAAATAGATGGCAGTCCATCTAAAAACATTATAGGAGAACGCAATCCTGCCTCGTGGCAAGATCATTTAAGCGTAGCCATGAGAGGAATGGGAACTACTTATGGCCCAACACCCCTTCACAAGCAAAGCCTACAAATTGCTGCTGAATTATTAGAAAATATGAAGGCCGCTATTAAAGATGTCGCTCAAGAAAAAGTGCCTGCTATTGAAGCGGCCCTTATAAAAGCTGGAGCGCCTTATATGTCTGGACAAGGCATTGAATGAGCCCCTAAATAAATTTAGGTTTATTCGTTAGCCTTTTTTAAAAACCCCGCACCAATTGCGGGGTTTTTTTGTAACAATTAATATCCGAGCTCGTCATAAGAGAAACCCTAAAACTGTGGATATGAAAAAAATAGCTTTTTTATTTTTAGCTGCGCTATTGAGCAGCTCACTTATGAACGCACAATCTAAAGTAAAAGACAGAGACGTGCTTGGCGAATGGAAACTTCACGTAGACCTTCAAAAGGAAATTCAAGACAAAGACAGTGATTTAAACTTTTTAGAAAAAGCCTTAGTAGGTGCCGTATCTGGTATTGTAACCACAGCGATGAATCATGTGGACATTCGTTTTGACTTTAAGCGAAATAACGAAGTGATTCTTAAAATTCACAACAAAGATGAAGACAAAACAGAAACAGAAATACTTAAATGGTTTATTAACAAGCAGGGGCAATTGGAGATAGATGACCTTGACAATGACCATGTAAATGTGCAGCACGACGGCGCTTGGATGCTCTTAGACAAACAACTTGTAGCGGTAGAAGACGGCAAAGTAAAACAAGCGGTGTATTTGGAAAAAATGTAATCGTTTTCTTATTAAAGACCCACTGTTTTCTATTGACCTATAGGCTCTGCTGAAAATTCACTTACCTCATTATAGGAGACCCCTATTTGAAATTGAATGGGATTGCAACAGACTTCACAGTCTTCAATAAATTCCTGAAAACCTACTGAAGGGTCAATCATTTTAAGCTGGGACTCCCAACAGTGGGGGCAATCAAAATAGTGTTCTAACATAGCGTGTAAAAATAATAAAACCCCTTAATTAAAGTACTAATAGGCCAAATCAAATTTCACTGGAAGGTGGTCAGAGATCCATCGGCCATTGGCCCTTTTTTCACTCAAATGAGCATAGCTTAAAGGCGTGAGCCCCTGAAAAAATATATAATCTATTCGGCGGTCTAATGGTGCTTGTAAATTAAACGCATTAAAAGTTCCTTCAGGTCCAGACAATTCAATGTATTCCAATGGGTCTCTAAAAGCATTTTTTAAATGGGTTATGGGGAGCTCGTTAGGGCTTGCGTTAAAATCGCCTGTGAGCACAAACACACTTTCAGTACTTACTAAGCTTTTAATTTTCTCTATAATTAACAGCGCAGAATTTGCGCGTGCCGCTTTACCTACATGGTCAAAATGAGTGTTAAAATGCCAAAAAACCCGCCCTGTTGTGTGCTCTTTGAACTGGGCATAGGTGCAAATTCTGGGCAAAGCAGCGTCCCAGCCAACAGAGACCTCTTCAGGCGTTTCAGACAACCAAAAGGTCTTACTTTCTAATAATTTAAACTTTTCTTTTAAGTAAAAAACTGCGCTATACTCTCCTTTCGTTGCGCCGTTGTCTCTACCTACACCAACATAGGCATATTCTGGCAAAGCCTCAAGAATGTATTGCATTTGAATCTGTGTAGCTTCTTGAACACCAAAACTATCTGGCGAATGCTGATTAATTTGACCAACTAATTCCCCTTTGCGTAAGTCCCAAATATCTTCTCCGTCGCTTTGGCTATTGTAGCGAATATTGTATGAAATTACTGTGAGGTTCTGCGCTACACCTACAGTGGTGAACAGAAACATCAAAAGGCTCATTTTTAAGTATTTAGTGGTATAACGCATCATAATATATTTTTAAATTACACAATACTTAATAAAACTATAGCAAACGAAGCTACCTTGCAAAAAAAAGCCCTTGTGAAAGTGTCACAAGGGCTTTTAAGATAAGGTTTGAAATAATTAGTTGGGCATGATCACCGTATTAATCACATGAATCACACCATTAGAACCCATTACATCTGTGGCAATAATTTCGCTGTAATTCCCTTTGGCATCTTGGATCCAAATTTTACCATCTTTTTGTAGTACAGTTAAGACTTGGCCGTTTAAAGCTTTTAACTCTACTTTCCCTTTACCTTTCTTTAAAGCAGCTACTACATCTGTTGCAGCTAACTTTCCAGAAACAACGTGGTAGGTTAAAATATTCGAAAGCGCTTTTTTATTTTCTTCTTTCAATAAATTAGCTAGAGCCTTTGAATCAATTTTTGAGAACGCCTCATTAGTTGGAGCAAACACTGTAAATGGACCATCAGCTTGCAATGCACTTACTAAATCTGCAGCAGTTAATGCTGTCACTAAGGTTGAAAAATCTTCATTTCCTACGGCAACATCTACTATTGTTCCCTGTGCTGATGCATTTTTCGATAGGTTTAAAGCCAAAAACATGGTTAACATAATCGCTACTTTTTTCATAATTGATATAATTTTAATAGTTAATTTTATGCTTAAAGACGCAGTTATGTTTAATCAATTACATAAAAAGGTAAACAAAAAAAAAGAGCGTGGTGTTTTTTTGTAACCACAATTAATGAATCCCATATTCTAAAGCTAATTATGGTTAAGCTAAAATTCAAGATCCTCAAAAATCACACTTGTACTGTCTTGAGTTGATTCTAGTCTTGCGCTTTTAAATCTACATTACTATGGTTTATTTTATCTACTATAAAAAGGAGGGGCTTCATTCTAAATCAGTTGCTATCTTTCGGCCACAAGAATTAAAGTGATTATATGACATTTAAAGAGTTAGGACTTCATGACGAAGTAATCAACGCCATAGAATACATGGGGTTTGAAAAAGCTACTCCAATTCAAGAACAAGCTATTCCAGAAATTATTGCAGGTAAAGATTTAATTGCCTGTGCCCAGACTGGAACAGGAAAGACGGCTGCTTTTATGCTGCCAATATTGCACAAGTTAGCTTCTAAGCCACATACAGGTACAAATACACTTATCATCGTTCCAACACGAGAACTAGCTGTTCAAATAGATCAGCAAATACAAGGTTTTGCCTATTTTTTAGGCGTACACTCTTGCACCGTTTATGGCGGTGGTGACGGTGGCGGCTATGAAGCTGAAAGGAAAGCCTTGAAGGAAGGGGTCGACATTGTTGTGGCTACACCCGGAAAATTGAAGAGTCACATCAAAATGGGCTTAACCAATTTTGATAATTTGGAACACCTGATTCTAGATGAGGCCGATCGTATGATGGACATGGGATTCGTGGATGATATTTTGTGGATCATTTCAAAACTTCCGCCTAAGCGTCAAAATTTAATGTTTAGTGCTACAATGGCACCAAAGATTAGAGACATTATGAAAAAGGTTTTAGTCAATCCTTTTGAAATTAGCATTGACATCTCTAAACCGGCTGAAGGTGTAACCCAAGAAGTATATCTCACATATCCTGAGCAGAAAGTGAGATTGATTAGCCGTATTTTAAAGAAACATCCAGATTTTACAAGCATCATTATCTTCTCGTCTACCAAAAAAGATGTATTTCAAATTGCAAGAGGCCTAGATAAACGTGGCTTTAAA
>ENA-ORCY01000858-ORCY01000858.1-marine-metagenome-genome-assembly--contig:-NODE-858-length-15695-cov-3.740556_pt1 | contig 15695 bp, 9 predicted proteins | sample MGYA00248634_ERZ508507 | MGnify/ENA primary metagenome ERZ508507 (study PRJEB26178, sample SAMN06266269) | marine metagenome | isolation source: Columbia River Estuary | place: USA:Columbia River Estuary... | reverse complement strand
TGATGCAACTTTTTCGTCCAGGTGCTTGGGCAAAACATAAACACCAAGCGGATAACTCTTGGTGTTGTTGAACAATTCAATCTGAGCGATTACTTGGTTCGTAAACGAGCAACTCATAACAAAACTTGGATGACCAGTCGCGCAACCCAAGTTCACGAGACGACCTTCAGCGAGCACAATTACTGCATGGCCGTCGCTAAACGTCCAAAGATCTGTGCCTGGCTTGAGCTCGTCTCGAGTTGCACCGCTGCGAGAAAGACCTGCCATGTCAATCTCGTTGTCAAAGTGGCCGATGTTGCAGACAATGGCATTGTGTTTCATTTTTGACATATGTTCGGCGGTCACGATTGCCTCGTTGCCGGTGGCAGTAACAAAAATGTCGGCGACCTTGAGCACATTTTCTAATGTGTCGACGATGTAACCCTCCATCGCTGCTTGCAGTGCATTGATCGGATCAATCTCAGTCACAACAACGCGAGCTCCCTGCCCACGAAGACTTTGAGCACAACCCTTGCCCACGTCGCCATAGCCGCACACAACTGCCATCTTTCCGGCGATCATCACGTCAGTGGCTCTGTTCAGTGCATCTATCAACGAGTGTCGACAGCCGTAAAGATTGTCGAACTTGCTTTTCGTCACGCTGTCATTGACGTTGATCGCAGGAAACAAAAGTTCTTTATCTTGAGCCATCTTGTAGAGACGCTTTACACCAGTTGTCGTCTCTTCTGTAACGCCTTTAATTAACTTAGACATTTTGGTCCAACGACTCGGACTTGTCTTCAGACCTCGTTGCAACAAGCCAAGAACAATTGCCAACTCTGGATTTGCTGCCGTGGTCGGATCTGGAACGACACCCGTCTTTTCATATTCAACGCCCTTGTGCAACAACATCGTCGCGTCGCCGCCATCATCAAGAATCATGTTTGGCCCATCACCGTCGGGCCAAGTCATCATTTGGTCGGTTGCCCACCAATACTCTTCGAGCGTTTGGCCCTTCCATGCATAAACAGGCACACCTTGAGGATTTTCTTGAGTCCCCTCTGGGCCTACTACTACGGCCGCGGCCGCATGATCTTGAGTCGAGAAAATATTGCAACTGGCCCATCGAACTTCGGCGCCGAGATGAACAAGAGTCTCAATCAGCACAGCAGTCTGAATTGTCATGTGCAAAGAACCCGAGATTCGCGCTCCCTTTAGAGGCTTTGACACACCAAACTCTTTGCGAAGAGCGCGCAACCCTGGCATCTCATGTTCGGCAAGATGAATCTCTTTGCGGCCGAACGGCGCAAGTGACAGATCTGCGACTCGATAATCTTTGCGCGCGGCAAATGATGAAGATGACATGATTCTCCTTGTTTTGTTTTAAAAAGTAGTTTTTAAATTGAGTTGAGCAGCCTTGGCAACGAGACGCTCGTGCTCAACTTGAGTCACAACAATCGCTTCGTCAATCAACATCACCGGGATACCTTGGCGAACCTCGTAACGCATCTGCAAACGCGGGTTGTAAAGCATCTCTTCATCTTCGAAGTAAATCAAGTTTCCTTTGTCTTTCGGACAGGCCAAAATCTCAAGCAGACGAGGATTTAGCGAAGATTTCCCTGTAGACACGAGTTACACAATAACACTTGCGACTCTTAAGCAGTGATGAGCATCAACAACTCGGCGACGTGCTCGTCACACTCTTCGCGAGTCGCTGCTTCAAGATTCAAGCGTAAAAGTGGCTCAGTATTTGATGGTCGCACGTTGAACCACCACGAACCGCAATCGACAGTCAAGCCATCTAAATGGTCTTGTGGAAAGGCCGAATACTTCTTGGTTACTCGATCAATAACAACCTGCATGTCTTCGACCTGAGTGTTGATCTCACCAGAGTTCGCATATTTTTCAAATGGTTTGCGCAACTCTGAGAGTGACTTTCCCGTCCGGCACATTTCACCCAAAATAACCATCGTTGCAATCAGACCGCTATCTGCCCGATAGTTGTCTGCAAAGTAGTAGTGCCCCGAATGTTCGCCAGCAAATACGGCACCGGTTTGTGCCATTACTTGCTTCATGTAACTGTGTCCATTTTTTGTGCGAATTGGTTTGCCACCGAGTTCTGTGATCGTCTCAGGCACAATTCTTGAACAAATCAAGTTGTACAAAATTGTCGCATTGGGGTTCTCTCGCAAAAAGACCGAGGCCAACAACGCAGTAGTCGTACTTCCAGAAACGCTCTTGCCGGTCTCGTCCACCAAAAAGACACGATCAGCGTCTCCGTCAAAAGCCAATCCAACGTCGAATTTTCCTGCAATCACTCTTGCTTGCAGATCGCGTTGGTTCGCCGGCTGAATCGGATCTGCCGGATGATTTGGAAAAGTGCCGTCAAGCTCCCCGTACATGATCTCAACTTCAAACTTCTTGAGTCGATCGAAAACTGCGGGAGCGACAAGTCCGCCCATGCCGTTGGCCGTATCGGCGACAACTCTCAGCTTGCTTATTGCCGTGACATCGATGAACCCAACAACATGATCCACGAATTCGGCGAGCATATTTTTTTTGGTTACTTCACCTGGCGTTTTTGCATTCGCCGGCCCGGTTCCATTTAAGACATCTTGCGCGATTACTTTTATTTCGCGCAAACCATTGTCAATGCCGATGGATCTTGCGCCCGACAAACAACACTTGATGCCGTTGTACTGGGCAGGATTATGCGAAGCGGTGAACATTGCCCCTGGTGCATCTAATTTGCCCGAGGCAAAATAGAGCATGTCGGTGCTTGCGAGTCCCAGATTGATGACATCAACACCTTGTTCGGTGACACCTTTTTGAAATGCCTCGACTAAATCTGGCCCACTCGGTCGCATGTCGTGGGCGACGACGATCATTTTCGCATTTGCGAATTTTGCAAACGCGACACCAAGCGCGTGTGCAGCGACCGAATCAAGTTGGTCGGGTACTGTGCCCCGAATGTCATAAGCCTTGACTATTGCATCTAAATTTGGCACGACAAACGAGTCTATTCGCGTCAAGCCGTCACAAGTTGCTGGTCGCGATTTGTGTTTGCAAGTTTTCGCCGCTGTGCAACTTGTCGACCGCGCCATCGCACGACCAGAACGCCAATGCCTGCCAACGTCAAAAAGTATGCAAAGAAATCAATCTTTGTATAGCCGTAATGAAGTCGAACATCTTTCTGCGTTGGAATTACAACCATCATGTTTGGCGCCACTCGATATGGACCACTGGCTCCAGTTACTTTCCAATTCGGAAAGTAACTCATTCGTACAAGCACAGGTACGCCAACTTTGTCGACTGTGAAACTTATGGCCTCGTCTTCAAGCTTTGTATTGCTAACTTGCACTACCGGTAGCTCGACTACATTTATTTGCTGCGAAGCAGTCACGATGTCGACTCGTCGCGACGGGTCGTTGGGTTCGCCTTGTCGGCGATTCAAATCAACTACAACGTCAACTGTTTGCCATGAGTCAGGCCCGCTTTCAACTGGCGTCGCCGCCCAATCTTCTGGATGTTGAAACCAACTCGTTCCGATCTCGAGCCAACGCTCTTTGGGATCAGACTGGCTGTTCGTGGCAATAACCGGTTGAACTTTCATCGGCACAACAAGTTCGCTTTCGGCCACTTGATAAATCGACCACGGTCCGCTTTGAGCAACTTTGACGAGCGCCGCCTGCATGTTTGCTTGATCGATCGCCTCAGCAGTAAACGCCATGTAATAGCGCACCCCAAGTTCTTGCAAATACCTCACACCAAGACCCGCGTTGTTGTCGTCGTAGCGAAGTTCGCGCACAGGATTGCTGCTCTGCTTTGACATTGCCGCAGCAGCGATGAAGTGATATGCCGTCGTACCCGAAGCCTCAAAGTTCAAGCCTTCCATCGAACCGATACAACCATTTGTCCAGTGCGGCAAAAGCATTAGAGACATCGTCGTGCCATATTTATTGAGTTCGCCGTTGTTCTCCCAAAGTGCACGACCACAACCATGTTGCGGGTCTTCACCCAAACCCTTCATAGTTTCTACGACGGTGCGATACTCGGCATAGGCACTCTTGCCTTCGTAACCGGTGAAGTTCCAGCGAGCCCAACCGTCAACAAAACCGTCGTTGGACGCTTTTGTAGTGATCAAACCCCATTTATATATTGTCTCGCCCGCCGCATTTGTTGTGATTTTGCCAAACGGCATTTCTTGAAAACGAAAACCAATCACGCCAACCACCAAGACGGTCATCGCTGTTATCCATGACAAGTTAAATCTCGGATTTTCACGCACTGAGGCAAGTGGAATTAATTCTTGATCTGGACTGCGGGTTAAAGCCTGTCGGCCCAGGCGCTGCAGTTGATAAAAACCCATCAACCAAATTACTGACTCATACATGCCAACGAACATGAGGAAATAGCGCAACAAATACAAAAACGGCAATAGTCGTGGATTCCATAACAAACCGATTACTGGCAAACTCTCACGTCCAAAGTAGACACCAAATACCAAGACGACGCAATAGACACCCATCCAGATGCCGGTTCGATTGCGACGCTTGACAAACACTGCGAAACCCACGCAAGCGAAAACAAAAATCAGGACATCCCAAAAAGTTGCCAAAGGAAAATACATTTTCCAAAAAGAATCACTCGCGCCACTCGGTCTTGGTTCATATTTCATATCGGTCATATATGCGTGACCAGTCAAGAACGGCAAAACCCAAAACGAAGAGAGCAAAATTGCCGTGACAGAAATTGTTACAGCGGTGATTGTTGTCTTTTTGGTGTACCAAATTGCGGCCAGCAGCACTACTCCACCGAAAACGAACAACAAAACAATGCCGTGACTCAATGCGCCAAGAGCAAGCACAACAGCAGTCAGCATCTTGCCTCGATGTTCTTCAAAAGCTCGAATTAAAAGCCCGAAAGTCAAAATAGCTAGTGACAACGAAATTGAAAACGAAAACTCACCGGCCATTGTTGATGCGATATTGCCGCCGTAAATCGTAAAACTCTCGTCGTACAAAAAGACAACAGATGCCAATGTCAACAGTTCAGGAATCGGAAAGAGAAATTTTGCAAACTTGCCAAAAAGCCAAACGCAAACCGGCAGGGTCAAGATTCCGAGAACGGCAATAATTTTCAACGCGATGCCATACGGCAAGATCAGATCAATTAGCAAAACTGCAAGTGCGGGCAAAACCATGTAGAAGCGATACATCGGAAAACCCGAGTACCAGTCATTGCTCCAACCCGTTAAGCGAAAATGAGGCAACAAAAAATCACGCAAGAACGCCGGACCATAGACATGTGCGCCCATGTCTCCGCCAGTTGGCGTGTTGTTTCGCAATATCAACTCTGGGTGCAGGGTCATTAACAACATCAAAGTTGAACCAGCAACGATCACAGCCGAAGTAATTTGCTGAGCGGTCCAACTGCGAAAATTAATTTGCTTCACTGCGTAGAAACTCTAGTCGTGAATAGTTGTTCTTGATTAGAGCAGGGCCACGAGCAACAAACCAGTCGCATTAAACGCGACATGCGCAACAATTGACATGCCAATTCTGTGAGTTCGATGAAAACAAAAACCGAGGACGAGCGCAAACGCGAGCAGGCCGGGAAACTCGACAAGTTGAAGGTGAACGGCGGCAAACCAAACGGCAGTAATAACGACAGCAACTGAACTTCCTAAACGGTTTTTTATTCCTGACTGAATAAAGCCGCGATATACCAACTCTTCAACAAACGGTGCGCCAATGACAACGACCAAAATCAAAACGATCAACCATGGGCCAGTTGCGTTGTTGAATAAGTCTTGCGCTCGCTTCTCGATCAGTTCTGGAGCGAATTTTTCAGGGAACAAAACACGAAATGGCCAAGTCACAAGCCCGACGAGAACAAGCTGACCTGCGATGCCAATCGGAAGACCCCAAAGATCGACACGCCGAAACTTTAAAAAAAAGTCGCTCGAAAATCTTTGGCTACCAAGTTTCTGTGAGACCAGATACAAACCGATAATGAACGGAACCCAAAGTGCAAGCGCAGAAACACCCAAGAACCACTTCGGTTCTTTGCCAGAAACTATGTCTGTGTTGCCAGTTGCCACGAGAATTGCCGAACTGACGAACAGCGCCACGAAGTAACTCGCGGTCCAAGTCAAAATGACCGTCTTTAGATTAAAAGTTTGACTTCTTGCCGGCTCTTGCCCATAGGGCGGAGCCCACGGCGATTGGTTCATCCCGCGAGGCGGTTTGGCATTACAACTCTGAAACGGTTGCGGCGATCTTCGAGCCTCCAACCAGACGGAGCCGTAATTCTTACGCCGTGTCGATCGCACAAATCATAAGCGTGCGGATCTCGCTCGGCGGTCAAGTCATCTATCCATACCAAGGCACGACTGTATTGATAGGTCAAAGTAATTGTTGCGAGTTCGTTACATGTGCAACGTGAACAACGACGAACCATAGAGATAACAATAATTGATGAGTCATCGGCCACAGGGGATTTCAAATCGGGTGAATACCCTGCCGAGAACGAGACATTCGCCATTGCAGGGTTTCAACATCGGGTCGTATCATTAAAAGCGTGACCAAACTTCCTCCCCCACCGCCACCAGCAAAGCCTTCGTCGTCAAAGCGTAAGCCTGCCGCCCGCAAGAAGCCTGCAAATTTTTTGAACAAGAAGTCTTCAAAAAAGACTCAAAAAAAATCCAATGTAAGTAACGACACTGAAAAACCAAACATGCCCCGTTGGGCGACATGGGCAATCGTGGCTGTGGTCGTCTTATTGATAGCCGGACCTCGATTGTGGCCAGCATCCACCGCTACGAAAGTTTCGTACACAGAGTTTCTGGAACTTGTCAAACAAAATCAAGTGACACAAGTTCAAATCAACAATCTTTCGAATGAGATCAGCGGAACCCTAAAAGACGGCAGTGAATTCGCGACGACCGGTGCCGTGATTCTTTCTGATGCAGACGAAACTTTGCTCAAAGAAAAAGGTGTCGACTATGACTATGCGACACCGCAAGGCAACTTCTTTACGAATTTGATTCCACTTCTATTGCCATTCATTTTGATCATGGGTTTTTTCGTTTGGATGCAACGTCGAGCCATGGGTCAAGCCGGAAGCATCATGTCGATCGGTCGTAGCCGAGCCAAAAACTACAACGCCGATAAACCCGCCACTACATTTGCCGACGTTGCCGGATATGACGGCGTCAAGCAAGAGATTCGCGAAGTCGTTGACTTCTTGAAAATGCCCGAGAGTTTCAAAGAGATCGGTGCTCGCGTTCCTAAAGGTGTTTTGCTAGTTGGCCCTCCGGGCACCGGTAAAACTCTTTTCGCGCGTGCGGTGGCTGGCGAAGCAGGTGTTGGCTTTTTGTCGGTGACGGGTTCTGACTTCATGGAAATGTTCGTCGGCGTCGGCGCAAGTCGCGTGCGCGATCTCTTTCAGCAAGCCCGCAAAATGGGTAGAGCAATTATTTTCGTTGACGAAATTGACTCAATCGGACGAAAGCGTGGCGCAGGTCTTGGTGGCGGACATGACGAGCGTGAGCAGACTTTAAATCAATTGCTCGCCGAAATGGACGGATTCGAAACAACAGAAGGCGTGATTGTTATGGCGGCGACAAACCGTCCTGACATTTTGGATGCAGCACTTTTGCGACCAGGTCGCTTCGATCGTCAAGTAATAATGCCGTTACCAGAATGTGAAGAGCGCTTGGCGATTCTGACCGTGCACTCAAAAGGCAAGCGAATGGGTACCGACGTCGTTCTCGACACGATGGCCAAAGCAACACCAGGAATGAGTGGCGCAGATCTTGCAAACCTTGTCAATGAATCGGCGTTGCTCGCCGTGCGTCGAGGCTCAAAAGTTATTGAACACATCGACTTCGAAAATGCCCGTGACCGAGTGATCATGGGTGCTCGTCGTGAAAGTTTGATCCTTAACGCCGAAGAAAAACGAGCAACTGCATATCACGAAGGTGGTCACGCGGTTCTTGCAACTGTTCTACCCCACAGTGATCCACTGCACAAAGTGACGATCTTGCCGCGTGGCATGGCGCTTGGTGTTACATGGACTCTGCCAGAAGAGCGACATACATATTCTCGTGACTACTTCAAAGACATGATCTGCAAAGCCATGGGTGGCCGTGTTGCAGAAATGATTGTGTTTGGTCATTTGAATAGTGGCGCTGCAAACGACCTTGAGCAGGCAACTTCAATTGCGCGACGAATGGTGCGCGAATGGGGAATGAGCGACGCGGTTGGCCCAATGGCCTGGAGTTCTCAGCAGCAGGTCTTTTTAGGCGAAGACTTGATGACTAACGGTCGCGAATACTCAGACGAGACCGCTCGAATGATCGACTCAGAAATTGGATTAATCCTTCGCGAGCAAGAAGCCCGCGCAAAAGTCTTGCTCGAAAAGAATCGTGCAGGTCTTGATCTTGTGGCGCAGAGCCTGCTCGAGCAAGAAACTATCGACGGCGCGACCGTTGCTCGCCTTGTTCAAGACGGACTCGGCAGACCACAAATTGTTGAGCCATCGCCTGGCGCACCAAAAAAATCTAACGAATCAAGCGAAAACTAATTAGTCAAACTGTCGTGAGTTGCATCACGACACGAAGCGACATCGTTTAACACTTGCGGATCACGGCACTTTGCCAGTGCTGCCCATAAGTCAGTAGCGGTGATCGGACCAACCGTTGCAAATCGCACAACCCCAGATTGATCTGCAATAACTGTTGTTGGCACCGAGTCAATTTGATATCGCTTGTGTAATTCACGCATCTCAACAAAGTCAATTATCTGCACGGCAACTTCTTTGCTTGCGAGAACTTGAGCCTTAGTCGCTACGTCTTTGCACGCATCACATGTCGAAGAGGTGAAAATTGCGACAAGCCAATTTTTTTGTGTCGCGTCAAAGTCGCTTCTATCAACCTGGTGCGGCACCACACCTTGAGCTTGCGCCGGAGCATCTGGCTTTCGGCGACGCAACACAACACTTAGAACGGCTGCGGTTAATAAAACAGCGACCGCGACGAGCGTTTGCACTACTTGCCACCCTGTGTATTAGTGATGCCGGCAGATCGATATGGCAAACCCGGCACGCTTGAGAAACCGACAAGGTCGTGACCGCGCGTGATTTCGCGTTGCACCACGATCTCGTTGTCTGACTCGACGAGAATCTGCAACAGACCAGCAGTTGGTGGAACTTTGACTTCAAGAACGGCAGCCGAACCCAACTGAACTGTTTCAAAGCCTTCAATCGCAACAGCACCAGCTGGCCCAACAGTTGAAATCTTCAACGTGCTCGCCAACGAAGTTGCATTCACGATAATTAGCGAGCCACCTACAGCTGTGACTCCGCTTGGAATTGTCCAAACACGCGACGGAGATCCAGATGGGGTACCAAAAGTAACAGTCGTGCCAGTGCTTTTTTCAACTTTGCGAGTTAAGACCTGTTCGACAACAACAAATTCAACCGAAGAGTCGTCAACACTTGTCACGAAGTCATCGGTGATACTTGTAACGAGAATTCCATATCTACCGTTCGTGATTGCGGGCAAACTTGATGTCTCTAATGTGGTCACTCGCCCAGCAGGAATCGTCAATACAAGTGGCTCTCGAAATATCTCATCGGTGTCGCCAGTCAAAAAAGCAACGCTTACCGCTTTGTCTTGATCGGTTGGATTAAAAACAACTATCTCTTCATTAGTATCTAGATTCTTTTGTCCTCCAGCAAACCACCATTGACGACTCGTGGCCGGAGCACCGAGCGAACTCGAATAACCGAGTCGCCCCCGACCTAAAAAGTGCTCGAGTTTGCCGGCAACAAAACGACCAGACGATGCACGAATCGAAACAGCAAGAACTGCCTCATTACGAGCACCCTCGTCACCCATCGACAACGAATAAACACTTTCAGGTTCAATGATGATGCCCTTGAGTGACGCGGGGTCACGTTTGCCCTCAGCAGTAACAAAACTGACATCTACAACAGTCGAATCCGGAAATGGATTCGTAAGCAAAATATTGAACAGGCTCTCTGCCCCAGTAAATCCGTCAGCGAAGAACCAACGATCAGACGGCTTGTTCGCACACAAAGCCACCGAGTCACCAGCAGGATGAATTATTCGCTGCTCGACTGCAGCACCACCATTGTCGAGTTCAACAATCGCGCTCACATACCTGCTCTTACGACCGCCCGTTGCATCAAAGACACTTTTCGTAAATGGCTGAACAACCAGAACGGCAGAGGCCGCAGGTTTGTCGGTCGAGAGGTAGGTGATTTTGCCCGTAACGGGAATGTCCGAAGAGTTTGCGACGATGATTTCACTCGTGACAGTTTTTTCGGACGCGGGCACACCAGGACAGAACCAAGAAGACGAGGTCTGCAAGATGCCAGCAACACTCGGCATTGACGAAACGCCGAAAATATTCTCTGAAACCTGATCGACATCGGCACTTGATTCGGCTTTGCCAGCTTGGTTGACAAAAACTGCTGCGACTAGCGCCAAATCAACCGCAATAAGAGCAAAGGCAAATCTCCACTGAATTTTTCTCATCTATTTGCCAAATCTATTTTTTGTTCGGGTTGAGCCGGATCGGTAATCAATTTCACCCGTTGTGAACCAATTTTTTGCATACGACCACGGAAGCGTGAAATATTTGCCGCCAAAATCAAAAGAGCCAGCCATGCGAGTGCTTGCACAGTTAAAAATACATACCGTTGTATTGAAGTTTGATACTCCAAGCTCGCAACTCCTGCTATCGGAGCATCAAATGCAGTCGAAGCACCAAATGCAACCCTTGGTGTGAGCTGTGCTCCATCAACGACCAAATGCCATCGTGAATCAAACGGGACCGCAACATGCACTGTGCCACCAGCAAATTGGGTTCTAGCAGTTTTGTCGGCCACAGAATTTTCGTCTACGACCAATGGACTAACTGACTTGAGATTTTGGCTGGTGAGAGCAACATCACTCGCCTGCTGACTGGCCACAGATGACTCTTCGTCCAAGACACTAACAATTGGCAACCATGAGACATTTTCAAAGATCACTAAATCTCGCGCAAAATAAGTGCGGCGAAGATCAAGTTGATTTGACAGCGACTCGACCAATTTTTGAGCGGCCAACGAAGGTTGTTCACCAAGTGGCACCACGAAATAGCGAACTGCGAGCGGCGACATCAAGCGACCGACCCGAATCGTGTCGTTGGCAACTAGAGATTCAAGTGCGCGTTGTGCGGCAACATTCATCGGCGTTTCTTGCGGTGCCCAAATTGAAGTGAAATTCACCGGGCCGTCGTCTGCAACACCATATGAGACTTCGCCGTTAACCGCGTTCGTTGATACTGGCAACAGATCGCGATCCCCCACAAACAAAGTTCGATAGTTGCCCTCGCTTGGGTTGTCTGGTAGTTGCACAAGCAATTGCGAAACTGAAGTCTTGGGCTGATTCCATCTACCGTCAGTAACACTTAGAAGAGTTGGCGCGATCATGAGCGCAATTGAAATCGGCACCAGCAGACTCAGCGACCTGCGCCAATCAGATGAACGACTCAGATTTGTTTCAGCAAAAACGCTCAGACAGGTTGCAACAGCGATAGCCAGACCGCACGCCACGATTGCCAGCATTGCTGATGGTTGGGGTATCGCGAACGGAAGTTTTCCTTGATCATCAAGCACCACAAGCAGCAAGCCGAATGTCACGAATACTGCAGCGCGAATCGCCCAAAGCCTGCGCCATGAAGTGGCGACGATCAAAGCACAGACAACACAAAAATATCCGGCAACTACCAAAAAGCCGCCACGCATATTGCCCAGGTCAAGTCGTGCGAGCGAACCTAGACCAATTTCGCGATTTGAAATACCTTGATCACCTGCAAGTAGTTGCCACCATGATTTTGAGACAAAATGCATTGACCACGGAAGGTTGATGAAGATTGCGCCGATCAAACTGACAAAGCCGATTGACGCAACACTTAGCAAGTCTTTTACTAGAACACCACCAAGCCACGATGAAAAGATCCAAAGCAGAATCATGATCAATGCAACGATTGCAATACTCGGCGTGAAGGCAAAAACAAGACCAAGGATCAACGTCAAGCCCGCAACAAGTTGAGTGCGACGAACCAAGCCTTGCGCTTGAGCATCTTGATATCGATTCAAAATGTCGAGCAACCATGGCGCAGCCGCGATGCACAACAACGCAGAAAGTCGGCCCCGCGAAATCGCTTCAAATGAAAGCGGAAGCGCCGCATAAACCACAGCACCTGCAAGCCGCACGCGAGTGTTGGCAAATGCGCCACAAAGACGCCACATGCCAAATAGTCCGATGAACAGTGATCCAACGATCATCAAAGTTTGAATGAGGGCAAGATTGCCGAAAAGCAGAAACGAGCCAATTGACACTAAACCGATTCCGGTTGGGTTTGCTGACGCTTCACCAAAGCCGCTTGACCACCAACCTGAGAGAAAACTTGAAAACAACGAGCCTGATGTGAGTGACCCATTTTCAAACGGCAACATTTCGCCAATCGCGCGAGAAGAGTCAGCAATAATCTGACGACTGCCAAAAATTATCAAAAAGAAAACAGCTAATAGCGTTGTGCCGGCCGTTCGTGTTGAGCTTTGCTTCCATCTCTTTTTTGTAACAGCAAGCGTCGCAATCTCGATTGAGGCCACTGCTCGGCGGTGCCGAATGAAACGAGTAACTCGGGCTGAACCCTTGACTTGCAGTTTGGCAATCTCGCTTGCGGCCACACGACGCAACGGGCGAACTTCTCGCCTTCTACGCCAGACATAAGCCCCATCTATAACCAGTGCAAGTGTCGACCTAAGACCCGCGAGCGACTCGCGAAATGAACCAGTGAAAACGCCGACGACCGTTTCAACAGTCGAAGTAAGCAGCATCTGTAGCCACACAAGCGGCAACCGAAAGCGACTCGTAAGTGTGGCAACGGTTCGTGCGCGGTGTTGTGCGACAACGCCACGCGAGACCGAATTTGGTGAGCGCCCCGCAAAGTTGTTTAAGTGCTTGGCAACTGCAGTTGGCGAGACAATCACTCGCGCTCCGCTCAGATGAGCCCGCCAACAGAATTCAAGATCCTCACCAAAAAACGAAATGTCTTGACTGAATCCGTTCAGTTCACGAAAAATATCTGATCGCACCAGCATGCAAGCTGAACTTACGAAGAACACATCACGAACCGAGTCGTGTTGTTCTTGATCACGTTCATTTCGCTCAATGAACGGATCGATCTCGCCACAACGATCGATGCCAAAGCCGACTGACTGCAAAATTGTTGGATTCTGCCAGTCCACGAGCTTTGGTCCGACGACTGCTGCGTTTGAAATAAAGAGTTCTTGAACCAAGATTCGCAGAGTTGAAGGATTTAAAGCGACGTCGTCGTGCATAATGCAAAACAAGCCGCCTTCACCTTCGACGATGCGTTGAAGCTCGTTAACTTGCCGACCAAAACCAGGGTTACCTTCAACAATTCGGACAACTGCATTGGGCAACACGTCAGTGATCTGTCGCGACACGAGATTGGCTTGCGTGGTGTCGGCACCCGACTCGGTAATCGGAGTAGTTAAGAAAAAGACATGGCTGATGTTCGGGTAATCCTGGGCGGCCAGACATGCGAGAACTTCTTCAAACCAAGCCCCAGGCTGATGCACCACCATTGCAGTAACAACTGGTGGCGCAGTGACTGATTGGCTCTGAGATTCTTCTACTGGCTCATTGCTCACGATGCCATAAGACTACTAATTCGGCACTGACTACTAACCTTGATCACGATGTCGCAACAATCTGCCAATTCATCGTTGCCGACTGACAACAAGCGCAGCACTATTCCTGAAGGCACACTCTCGATAGGCATCGGCCTCTTGGTTGCTGGTGTGACTATTTACATATTTTTTAAAATTGGTCAACAAGCTCTTGGTCAAGAGAAATTTAAGCCCCTCGTATCGCTTTGGTTCGTGATGTTTGCAATCGCTCCCGGATTCTTTTTGCCGATTGAGCAAGAACTGAGTCGGGCAGTCGCCCATCGCCGAGCCCTAAATCAAGGTGTCGGGCCAGTTGTCAAAAAAGTTGCATTGCTTTGTGCCGTAACCGTTGTCTTTCTGTTGACGCTAATTCTTTTGCTCGCACCAATGATCAATGACAACTTATTTGAAGGCAACGTTATTATCACGGTCAGTTTGGCGATAGCAATCGTCACATATGGCGCTCTTTATTTTACCAAAGGTCTTTCTTCTGGTCTCGGAAAGTTTTCTGCATACGGCTTTATCGTTGGCGCCGATGGTGCAATTCGTGTTTTAGCGTGCACGGCACTTTTGCTTCTCGGCGTAACTCAACTGTCGGCATATTCACTGATAATTGTCATTACTCCGATCATCGGTGTGATGATCGTACTTTTGGCGGGTCAACTCAAAACCGAATCTGGGCCACCAGCTACTTGGTCAGAAATAACAGAGAATCTTGTCTGGTTATTGGGTGGCTCTATCTTCGCTGCAGCGCTCGTGAACGCAGGCCCATTAACTGTCGACATTCTGGGTGACTCACAAGATGCAATTCGTGTCACACAATTCGGCAACGCTGTTTTGCTGACACGCGTGCCATTATTTTTGTTTCAAGCAGTTCAAGCAGCACTCTTGCCACGTCTTACACGGTTGGCGGCGCGTGGAGATCTAGTCGAATTCAAGATTGGATTCCGACGTTTGGTTGTGCTCGTGATTGGTGTCGGCGTATTTGGCACTATTGGTGCTTTTTTGTTTGGACCGTTCTTTTTGGATTTGGTTTATGGCGGCGGAATCGATCGACGCACACTCACACTTCTGGCTCTTGCAAGCGCCATTTACATGATGGCACTCGCGATTGCCCAAGCAGTTATCGCCTTGCGCGGCCATCGGCTTGTTGCTCTTGGTTGGCTCTTGTCGTTTTTAAGTTACGTGATATGCGCCTGGAAGGTAAGCCAAGACTTGTTTTTGCGGGTTGAAGTTGCTCTCGTTGTCAGTTCGACTGTTGCTTTAGTTTCATTTGCTTTGAGTCTGAAAGCCTTATTGAAGTCGGGCGCAACCGTAGATATCGAGTCAGTAACTACAGCAATTTAAAAACAACTTAAATTGTCGACGAACTATTTTGAGCGCTTCGTCTCGTAATCAATATCGTGGCGAACCATCATCTCGATCAAAGAATTGAAGTCGACTTTTGGTTGCCAGCCAAGTTTTGCTTTTGCTTTGCTTGCATCACCGATCAGCAAATCAACTTCGGCGGGACGGAAAAATCTCTGATCTTGACGAACATATTGTCGCCAGTCTTTTAACCCGGCTGCAGTAAACGCGACTTCAAGCAATTGCTCGATTGAATTTGTTTTGCCGGTCGCAATGACGAAGTCGTCTGGCTTTGGTTGCTGAAGCATCATCCACATTGCTTCGACATAATCGCCCGCATAGCCCCAGTCACGTTTGGCTTCAAGATTGCCCAAGACGATTTCGCTTTGCAGACCAAGTTTGATTCGTGCAACTGAGTTAGTGATCTTGCGTGTAACGAATTCGAGCCCGCGGCGCGGACCTTCATGGTTGAACAAAATACCTGAGCATGCGAACATGTCGTAGCTCTCGCGATAGTTCACGGTGATGTCGTGGGCAAATACTTTTGCCACACCGTACGGCGAACGAGGATGAAACGGCGTCATTTCTGTTTG
>ENA-ORCY01000856-ORCY01000856.1-marine-metagenome-genome-assembly--contig:-NODE-856-length-15780-cov-3.632554_pt1 | contig 15780 bp, 13 predicted proteins | sample MGYA00248634_ERZ508507 | MGnify/ENA primary metagenome ERZ508507 (study PRJEB26178, sample SAMN06266269) | marine metagenome | isolation source: Columbia River Estuary | place: USA:Columbia River Estuary... | reverse complement strand
AATACCATTTTTTTTGTGTCCTAACCCCCAATATGAAATACCATGTGCTTTGGCATTTTCCTCTAAAGCTTTTAATTGATTTCGTGACAAAGGATCAGCAACAGGTAGGTGTTGGTTTACGGTAGGTGTATTATGGTCTGCAGTAGCGAATGTTCGCTCTGGATATAATACAGGGATTTTTCTATTTTTTAATCCTAAAAAGGCCACTGGACTTGTTACCTCATGTATCATATGTCGGTCTATGAAAAGTACATCGGGCCCGTTTTTAATACTTTTAACAACATGGGAATTCCAAACTTTATCAAATAGGGTTTGTTTCATTTAATTAGAAATTCAAATTATATATTACTGGCTTCAATGATTTTTGGTAAATCATCATCATTAATCTCTTTCTTTTTATCAGCTTCAATTAAAAACTGATTGTAAACTTTATCTAATTGTAGTTTGTCTAATTCATAACCTATATTTTTAGCACGGTAGGCTATTGCAGCTCTACCACTTCTAGCAGTTAGAATAATAGACGATTCAGTTACCCCAACATCTTTAGGGTCTATAATTTCGTATGTTTCGCGTTTTTTAATAACTCCATCTTGGTGAATTCCAGACGAGTGAGCAAATGCATTTGCTCCAACAATGGCTTTATTTGGCTGCACCGGCATTGCCATACTTTCAGAAACCAGTTGACTTAATCCAAAAAGCATTTGTGATTTTATTCGGGTATCTAAGTCAAGACTTGGGTGTTGCCTTAAAATCATGACAACCTCTTCTAAAGAGGTATTGCCTGCTCGTTCACCAATGCCATTAATGGTACATTCTATTTGACGTGCACCATACTGTACCCCCGCAATTGAGTTTGCGGTTGCCAATCCTAAGTCGTTATGACAATGACAAGAAAGGCGTGCTTTGTGAATCCCATTTACATTTTCTTTCAAGTACTTCATTTTAGCACCGTATTCCTCGGGTAGACAATATCCTGTTGTGTCTGGAATATTTAGAACCGTAGCTCCTGCTTTGATAACAGCTTCACATACTCGCGCTAGGAACTCGTTGTCCGTACGTCCTGCATCTTCAGCATAAAATTCAACGTCTTCAACATAGCTTTTTGCATGACTTACGGCAGCGATAGCTCGTTCAATGATCTGGTCAGGGGTGGCGTTGAACTTATAACGCATGTGACTTTCTGAAGTTCCGATACCTGTGTGAATCCGAGAGCGTTTAGCATATTTTAATGCCTCCGCAGCAACATCAATATCTTTTTCTTGTTGGATTTTTAGCGCGCAACTATCTAGGTGATCCAGCGAACTTTGAAACAACATTAAATGCCTATCTCTAATTAAAAATGTCTTTTCTGAGTTTTTAGAAGAGTTTTCTACTAAAGGTAAAACCATATCTTTTAAACCCTGAATACCCTCCCCAGTTTTTGCGGAAACCAAGCAATCAAAACCATCGGACGGAGACGACTCATCTATCTTATTGAAAACCAGCAAATATTTTTTTCCGTCCAACAAAGAAATAAACGCAGGCACAGAAGCCTCGGTGTTTTTATCAAACACAACAAGCACAACATCTGTCTCAATTAACTTTGACTTTGATAATTCAACCCCGCGCGACTCAATCACATCACCTGTCTCTCTAACACCAGCAGAGTCAACCAGCTCCAAATTTACACTGTTATAAAACATTTCTGAATCAATTAAATCTCTGGTAGTTCCAGGTATGTTTGAAACAAGGGCTCTATCGAAACCTAATAACCTATTAAACAAAGATGATTTTCCTGTGTTTGGAGGGCCAAAAAACAACACTCTTTTCTTCGAGGCACGCTGAGAGGAAACCAACGAAGAGTCAATAATATTTATAACCCTTTGTCTTAAACCACTCAACCTAGAAACAACCTCACCCTCTTTAATAAAATCATAATCTTCATCTGAAAAATCAATACTACCTTCAACAAAAACCCTTAAAGAGTCAATGTCAGCGCCAAGGGAGCCAACCATTTCACTTAATGAGCCAGACAAGGCAGCTGATGATAGTCTGGCGCGCTCATCATCTTCAGAGTGAATTAAATCAGCTATAGCCTCAGCCTCATTCAAAGAAACCTTACCATTCTCATAAGCCCTTCTAGAAAAATCACCTGGCGCCGCCTCTTCAAAACCCAAGCCCAAAAAAACAGACGCTAGCTTCCTAATTACAGGGAGCCCCCCATGACAAAAAATTTCCACAGAGTCTTCTCCTGTGAAGCTTTTAGGCCCTTGATAAAAAACAACAGAACAACGATCAACCAAGACCCCTTCCCATAAAATATCTCGAAGACAAACTTCTCGGTAAGACGAAATAGGCTCACTCAGAACCGAGTTAAAAGTATCAACACAACCTGAGCCAGAGGCCCTAAAAATAGCAAGCGCTGATTGTGCAACCGGAGTGGCAAGCGCAAATATCATAATTAGCCAGGCTCATTGTTAGAATTGGGAGCCCCATATTTTTTATACATAGCTCTTTGTTGGACCAAAGAGATCCCACTATTTGCAACAGAATACAAAACCAAGCCAGAGGGCATGATCACAAAAATACCCGCAATCATAAGAGGCATAAACTTCATTACCTGAGCTTGGGTTGGGTCCATGCCGGGAGGCTGGGGATTTAATTGCATTGTTAGATACATTAAAGCTGCAAATACAACCGGCAATATAAAAAATGGATCTGGAGCTGACAAGTCTTGAATCCAAAAGAAAAAGGACTCATGCCTTAGCTCTACACTTTCTCTTAAACAAAAGAAAAATGATATAAAAACAGGCATCTGTAAAAGCATTGGAAAACAACCACCAGCAGGATTTATTTTTTCTTTTTTGTAGAGAGCCATCATCTCAGTGCCAAGCTTTTGTCTATCATCTTTATATCTTTCTTGAATCTCTTTTAGTTTAGGGCCAGCTGAGCGCATTTTGGCCATACTGGCAAAACCCTTTGCGGAGATGGGCCAGAACAAAAGCTTAATTATTATGGTTAGCAAAACTATAGAAAGACCCCAATTACCCACAAACCCATTAATCATGCTCAACATCATCATTAATGGCTGTGCTAAAAACCAAAACCAACCCATATCAATTGTTAGCTCAAGATCTGCTGCGCGTGTCATTAAGTCTGTGCGAACTTTTGGGCCCACGAAAATTCTATGTTCCACCCCGGACCGCAAATCAAAATCTTTGGTTGGTTGAGACATTGCAGCCATAACATAAACCCCACCATTGGACTGAGGTGGTATAACAGTAAGCGTCTGCTCACGATCACCAGGCGTTAAAATAGCAGCCATAAAATACTTTTGAATAAATGCTATCCACCCACCTGTCTGAAGAAACTCTTGTTTTTCATCTACACTTCTTAACCTAGAATTAACATACGGGTCACCGGGAGTATTAAATGCCACTCCTGTATAAGAGCTGTTTTCAAAAAAACCACCACGAGCATCCAAGGCCTTACCATCTGTTCGATACATGGCGACATATGGGGTTAAATCATCACCCTTACCTTGACCCATAAAAGCATCTTTAATAAAAATTTCATAATCATCGTCTTTAAGTGAGATTTTTTTTGCCACCAAACCATCTTCAGAAACTAACTCAAGATAATCAGGATAAATTTCTGCAACCCTGTAATTAGAATTATTTGTTGTAAAACCACTGCCCAAATAAAACTTAAAACCCTCATCATTAAAACCAAATACACGAACACCTAGAGAATCCTTGTTTTTTAAAAACGTGTGTTCTTTTAAACGAACTTCCCAGATTTTTCCAGTTACCGGACTAATCCTAACTATTATTTTTTGATTTTGAATTTCAACAAACCCCGCGCTTTCTCCAGGAGGGTTTTCTTCATCGATCTCAATTTGCTCTATATAAGCAGCCTCAACAAGCTCCTTTTTCCTTTCCGAATCTTGCCCCCATGATAAAAACAACATGTAAGCAAAAGCTATAACAAGCGCAATGTATAAATATCTAAAATTCATTTTTTTACCTCGTCGACCCCGCCACTAGACCAGGGCCCACATTTAAAAATTCTAACCACCGCATAAAAACTCCCAACCAATGACCCATGACGCTCAATACTTTCTTTTGCGTAGGTTGAACATGAGGGCTGGAACCTACAATTTTTACCCAACAAAAAACTTAAGTATTTTTGATAGAAGCTAATTATATATATCAAAAACTTTTTCATGTCAGAAAATTACCAGCCTCTTAAGATTTTTTAAAACCTAGCAAAGGTTCTTTTATTAGTTGATCAATCTTATGAAACCCTAAATCCAAAAACCCAGATCTCACAACCACAACAAAACCTTTACTCAAACCATGTTGTTTTAAAATCTCTCTTATCCACCTCTTTGCTTTGTTGCGCGAGACGGCCAAAGGGTAATCCTTTTTTTTAATAACAATTTTTATTTTTTTTTCAAGGCTTTCAGAGTCAAAGTAAATTGAAGCCTCTTTTGAGTGGAATATTTTTTTAGAAATAACTAAGCCCAGAAACTACGCTGATAAAACTTTGCGACCCTTCTTTCTTCTATTAGCAAGAACAGCTCGCCCAGCCTTTGTTGCCATTCTAGCTCTAAAGCCATGGGTTCTTTTTCTTTTTAGCGTGCTTGGTTGAAATGTTCTTTTCATAGTAACTCAAAAAATTAGGCGTGAATTATAGAAGCATATCAACCTAATTGGAAGGAAAAAAAACCAAAAAAGAACTTTAGATATACACACATGTTATCCACAGAAAATACATATGCTTATCCTGTAGATATCTTGTTAGTTTTTGTTAGACTAACTTTTCTACTGGAGGTCTGTGAATTGAAATTTTGGTCTGAATGCACTCAAAAACTTGAAGCTAAGTTATCGCAAGAAGAGTTTAATACCTGGATTAAACCCCTAAAAGCAGACATTAACAATAACAACCTTGAAATAAGTGCCCCAAATGACTTTGTATTAACTTACGTAAGAGATAATTTAGGCCAAATCATCGAAAACCTTGTTAATACAACGGATAACACCCTCAACGTTAAGTTTAAAACTCTTGATAAATCAACATTTGTCGAAAAACTCAATGTAGCAGAAGAAAATACTCCTGGCCTGGTCAAATCTTTTACCTTCGATGCTTTTGTTGAAGGCAAATCAAACCATATGGCCCTTGCGGCTGCTAAACAAGTTGCGGCCAATCCAAATGGAGATTACAACCCCCTGTTCATATATGGTGGTGTTGGGCTGGGCAAAACCCATTTAATGCATGCTGTAGGCAACCAAATCCTTCACTCTGATAGATCGAAACGAATTGTTTATGTCCATTCAGAAAAATTTGTTGCTGATATGGTAAAAGCCTTGCAATTAGGCGCTATGAGCGAGTTTAAGGAATTTTATCGTAATGCAGATGCGCTATTGATAGATGATATTCAATTTTTTGCTGGAAAAGAACAGTCTCAGGAGGAGTTTTTTCATACATTTAACGCATTATTAGACAGAAATCATCAAATGATTTTAACATGTGATAAATACCCAAAAGAGATAGATGGCCTTGAAGAGCGCTTAAAATCTAGGCTTGGATGGGGTTTACCGGTAATTATTGAGCCCCCAGAGTTGGAAACGCGTGCGGCGGTTTTATTAAGCAAAGCTAACTCAATGGGAGTTGCCCTACCTAACGATTGCGCTATATATATAGCCCAAAGAATCAGATCTAATATTAGGGAGCTTGAGGGAGCGTTGAAAAGAGTTGTAGCAAATTCTCGTTTTTCAGATCAAGAGATCGATATTCCTTTTGTAAAAGAATCCCTGAAGGATTTATTTGTGATTTCTGCCAAAATGGTTAGCATCGACAACATACAAAAAACAGTTGCAGAATACTACAACATTAAATTATCAGATCTTTTATCTAAAAGAAGAAGCCGATCTATTACCAGACCAAGACAACTTGCCATGGCTTTAACAAAAGAACTTACAAACCATAGTTTGCCAGAAATTGGAGAAGCTTTTAATGGTCGTGATCACACCACAGTTCTTCATGCCTGTGGAAAAATAAAAGAGCTTAGAAAAGAAATTCCTTCCCTTGAGGAGGACTACAGAAACCTTAACAGGACCTTAACAAATTAAATGGAAATCACAGTTAAAAAAGAAGAAATTGTTTCTGCTCTTTCGACCACTCTTGGCGTTGTAGAGAAAAGACAAACCCTTCCAATTCTGGCAAATGTTTTATTTGAGGTTGATGAAAATTCCTTTAAATTAACAGCTACAGATTTAGAATCTGAGGTAACAACCAGCGGTCCATTATCGAGCGTTAAATCATCAGGAAAAACTACAACATCCGCAAAAAAATTAAATGAACTATGTAGATTAATTCCAGACGGGGAAGATATTAATTTAAGTCTAACTGGCGATAAATTAAGCCTAAAGACAACAAATGGTAAGTACTCACTATCAACCTTACCCAGTTCTGACTTCCCTATTTTTGACATAGACTCTGGTGACTCCCCTTTGATAATTCCAGCCCAGGAACTAAGAGAGTTGATCACAAACACTTCTTTTGCAATGGGCAATCAGGATTGGAGACATTACTTAAATGGACTATTTTTGTCGATCGGTGATGGTCAAATTACAGCAGTTACAACAGACGCACACAGGTTGGCCGTTGCCAATCTTTCAACAACATCTGAGCATACTTTTTCAGGAATTGTTCCGCGCAAATCAATCAATGAAATTGCAAAATTTCTATCAGATCAAAGTGGAAATGCAGAGTTAAAAATCAACGATGCTTCCTTAGAATTAGTTGTCGGAAATTTGGTTTTTAAGAGCAAATTAATTGATGGAAAGTTTCCTGATTATCAACAAGTCATACCCTCAGGAGAGAGCTCAGTTCTTGAAATAAATGTCAAAGATTTTTCCGATACCTTAAGCAGAGTTTCTGTTCTTTCAAGTGAAAAATATAAAGGAATAAGGTTAATTACTTCATCAGATGGTGTAAGAATTTCTGCAAACAACCCAGAACAAGAAGAGGCAGAAGAGTTTTTTCCAGCTTCCTATAAAGGCGAGGATCTTGATATAGCGTTCAATGTTACCTATCTTCAAGAAATCATGTCACACATGAAAACCGACACTTGCCACATCAATTTTTTTGGTTCTGATAAAAGCTGCTTACTAACACCGCCTGATACAGATAGCCCAAAATACGTCGTAATGCCTCTCCTTATATAGATAGGCTAGTGGCCTTCTCAAAAATTGAATTAAGAAATTTTAGGTGCTTTGACCAGCTAACCTTAGATCTAGCCCCCCAATCTACCTTGCTTTATGGAAAAAATGGTTGCGGAAAAACATCAATTTTAGAGGCTATCTTTGTTGCCACGTCTGGCCGATCATTTAGGACTTCTAACCTAGAATCTCTTATCAAAGAGGGCGCTGAAGCCTTTATTATAAAGGCATACGACGATCTAAGTGGATCTATTCTAGAGATAAAAAAACAGAAAACACTGTCTATTAGTATTAAAATAAATAACTCCAAGGTTACGGCCAGTGAGTTAGTGCGCGCCTTTCCATCCTTTTCCATTGACAGTAAAACATTCTTTTATAACGACAATGCCCCTGAATACAGAAGAAAGCATATAGATCGCGGTTTATTTGTTGCTTCAACAGAGTACGCAAAAGATTGGTTTGGATATTTTCGCGCACTAAAACAGAGAAATTCAGCTCTAAAATTAGGTGATATTTCACAGGCAAGAGCTTATGACGAAGCTTTGGTATCAAATGGCGAAAGATTAAATCAACTTAGATTTTCTCTAGTCAAAGACACCCAAATTGTTTATCAAGAATTGGTGCAAAGCCTCGTTGCGGAAAATGATAGAGCAAAAATATTTTGCGAGGTTACCGCTGAGTTATTTCCTGGATATGATTCTTCTACTGGCCTTCAATCAGACTTAAATAATTCTTACGCTAATGACTTGCGAAGAAGATCAACAACCAAAGGACCCCACAAGGCAGACATTATATTTGAAAGTAAGGGCTCACTTATAAAAGATAAGTTTTCCCGAGGCGAGCAAAAGCTGCTCTCAATTCTCTGGTCCATCTCTCAAAATATTATGCTTGGTAGGGTCTTTAACCTGAGCCCAATTCTGTTGCTGGATGACCTGTCATCTGAGCTAGACTCTGAGATGCTTGAGTGTTTTCTTCCTGCACTAAAATATATTGAAAATCGTTTTATTTTTTCAAACATTATTGATCTTTTTGGTAGTAAAATAGATGACAGCAATCAAAAACTGAAAAAGTTCCACGTGGAACAAATAACATAACAAATATGCCAAAAAAGAAATCAGACGACAAAAAATACGACTCCTCAAATATTCAGGTTCTCAAGGGTCTTGAGGCTGTTAAAAAAAGACCTGGAATGTATATTGGCGACACTGATGATGGTTCTGGACTACATCATATGATTTTTGAGGTGGTTGATAACTGTATTGATGAGGCTATGGCTGGCCACTGCTCAAAAATCGACATTATTATCAATAAAGATGACTCCATTACCGTAAAAGACAATGGCAGAGGAATTCCTGTTGATGTCCATAAGGGCGAAGGAGTGCCAGCTGCAGAGTTAATTATGACAACATTGCACTCAGGAGGTAAGTTTGATGATAATTCTTACAAAGTTTCTGGAGGGCTTCATGGGGTAGGGGTATCAGTGGTAAACGCCCTTTCTAAGGAGTTAACCCTTACTATTTGCAGAGATGGCGGTATGTATGAACAAAAATACAGTGAGGGCATGGCCACATCCAAACTAAAAAAAATTAAGGCCTCTAAAGAGACGGGAACAGAAATTACGTTTAAAGCCTCGGATAAAATATTTACGTCTATTAACTTCGAAGCTGAAAGAGTAAACAAAAGGGTGCAAGAACTCTCATTCCTTAATGCTGGCGTTAGTATTGAGGTCTCAGATGCTAGAACAGGAAAGTCAAAGAAATTCCAAAATTCTGGTGGAGTTTCAAGCTATGTTGATTTTCTTCGTGGAAGAAAGACAGCTTTATGCCAAACAGTTGTGTGTGAAGGAGGTCAAGACGGAATTACTGTTGAGGTCGCAATGCAGTGGAACGATTCATATAATGAAAGCGTTTTATGTTACACCAACAATATTCCACAGAAAGATGGAGGAACTCACTTATCAGGGTTTAGATCAAGTTTAACTAGGGTTTTAAAGGCATATATTAAAAAAGAAGAGCTTAATAAGAATGCCCCCGTTGAACTGTTAGGCGAGGATGTGCGTGAGGGATTGATAGCTGTAATTTCTGTAAAAGTTCCCGATCCTAAGTTCTCATCACAAACAAAAGAAAAGCTCGTTTCCTCTGAAGTTGAGGGCGTCGTTAGCTCAATTCTCAGCAAAGGGCTTAATGAGTTTCTAATAGAAAATCCAAAAGAATCAATGGCGCTTCTTGCAAAGGTTTCTGAAGCAGCGCTCGCCAGAGAAGCAGCAAGGAAGGCTAGAGAAATGACAAGAAGAAAGGGTGTTCTTGAGTTAGCAGGTCTTCCTGGCAAACTATCAGACTGTCAAGAAAAAGATCCTGCACTTTCAGAGATTTATCTTGTTGAGGGTGATTCAGCTGGTGGTTCTGCAAAGCAGGGCAGAAATAGAAAATATCAAGCAATTCTTCCTCTCAAAGGAAAGATATTAAATGTTCAAAAAGCCAGAATAGATAAAGTTCTTTCGTCTGCTGAAATTGGCACAATGGTTAAGGCTCTGGGTTGCGGCATTGGAACGGAAGACTTTAATATTGAGAAGCTTAGATATCATAGAATTATTATCATGACGGATGCAGATGTAGATGGGTCTCACATTAGAACCTTGCTTTTAACTTTTTTCTACCAACAGTATTTTGATATATTAGAGAATGGCCATATATACATTGCTATGCCACCATTGTATAAAATAACCAAAGGTAAATCTTTTGTTTACGCTTTCGATGAGAATGAAAAAGAGATAGCTGTTAAGGAGTTTTCTAAATCTGGCTCTAAGGGAATAGATGTTCAAAGGTACAAAGGTCTCGGAGAGATGAATCCAGAGCAATTATGGGATACCACGATGGATCCTGAAAACAGAACTATGATGCGTGTAGATATTAAAGATGCACAAGATGCAACAGACATGTTTGAAACCTTAATGGGCGATGATGTTGAGCCTAGGCGAGAGTTTATCGAACAAAATGCCCTTTCAGTTGCAAATCTTGATATCTAGTTAATTTTTTTATAAGCCTGCTTCATCCAGATCTGTGCTTGCCTTGTGATTTCTTTAGCATCAGTTCCAGCAACTGGCTCGCCAATAATAATAGATATCTTACCAGCTACTTTTTTTAGTGAATGATTTTTCCAATACACACCAGAATTATGGCAAATAGGCACGATTGGTACGCCTTCATTTACGGCTAATACAGCTCCACCGTTACCAAATCTACCTATACCATCTTCTGCATTTCTTCTGGTGCCTTCTGGAAAAATTAATACTGCGTAACCTTCTTTGATTCTCTTACTGCCAATACTTATGACCTTCTTCATGCTGCTGTGTTTTTCTTTCCTATTAATCGGAATGGGGTTCAGCCTGGAGATTGCCCATCCAAAAAATGGAATAAATAAGATTTCCTTTTTGATGATGCTACTTGTTGGCACCATTAGAGTCTGTAGAAATAAGGATTCCCAGGGTCCTTGATGATTTGCCATTATTACAAATGGTTTCTTGGGTATATTATCAATCCCATCAACAACCCAATCTATTCCGCATATATATTTAAGGGCTTTTAGGATATTGATAATCCAAAATGAAGCTATCATCTGGCACCTAGTTACAGAAAGCACAAGAGAGGCAACTATTATTACAATTGAAACAAAAATAAGGGTTGTAAAAAATATGAAATAGAAAAGCAGACTTCTAATCAAGCAATATACCCAGAAGTAGACATTTGTCTATTTAACAATTAAGTTTTCAAGATATTTTGGAAGATCTGAAATTTTAATTCTATTCTGTTCCATTGTATCTCTATCTCTAATAGTTACAGAATCATCTTCTAGTGTTTCGAAGTCCACTGTTATGCACAATGGAGTTCCAATTTCATCATGACGTCTGTAGCTTTTCCCTATATTTCCAGTGTTTTCAAGTAATATTCTTCCAAGCCTAAGTTTTTGAAGGTTCTTTTTGATATCAGAGGCAATTCCGACCAAACCCTCATGATTTTTTTTCAACGGAATAACTGCTGCTTTTATGGGAGATAAATGTGGTCTTAAGGCGAGCACTGTCCTGCTTTTACCCTCACCAAGATCTTCAACTTTATATGCTTCATTTAGCACAGCAAGAACGCCCCTATCAACACCTGCTGAGGGCTCAATTACATATGGCACTGTCCATTTCTTTGTTTCTTGATCTTGAATAGCCAGTCTTGAATTAGATTCTTTGTTCTCCATGACCGATGAGTTAATATCAAGCTCATCTTGATTTTTGCTATGAGAACCTAAATCAAAATCAGTCCTATTTGCTATCCCCTCTAACTCTTCAAGCCCATGAGGAAATTTATACATAATATCAACAGTTGCTTTGGAGTAATGAGCAAGCTCATCACTTGGAACATGATAAAGTTCCAAGTTATCTTTCGGCACGCCTTGCTCAGCCCACCAGGCTAAACGGCTTTTAACCCATTCTTTGTGCCAATCCTCGTCAGAACCAGGGATTACAAAAAACTCAAGTTCCATTTGTTCAAACTCTCTCACTCTAAAAATAAAGTTTCTAGGTGTAATCTCATTTCTAAATGCTTTGCCGATTTGCGCTATCCCGAAAGGAAGACTCTTAGAGGTTGAATCTACAACGTTCTTAAAGTTAGTAAAAATATGTTGAGCAGTTTCTGGTCTTAGATATGCAAAGGAATCGCTATCTTCCACAGGACCAACGGAAGTTTTAAACATTAAGTTAAAAGGTCTTGGGTCTGTAAGATTGCTCGAACCACAAGAAGGGCAGTTGGGTGTTTTAAGTTGATCAGCACGCCATCGCGAATTGCATTCTTTGCAATCAACTAAAGGATCAGTAAAAGTATCCTCATGACCAGAAAACTTTAGAACACTTGGTTTTGTTAAAATCGAGGCATCTAAACCTTCAACATCATCTCTGTCGAAAACCATCGACCTCCACCAAGCCTGCTTTAAGTTATTCTTGAGCTCTACACCTAGTGGCCCATAGTCATAAAGGCCCTGAAGACCACCATATATTTCATTTGATTGAAATATAAATCCCCTTCTCTTGCAGAGTGCTACAAGCTCTTCCATGGTTTTTGCAGTCAAAATAAATACCCTTAATCTTTGTGATTAGAAAATTACATTATGCAGTTTTTTTAATTCAATCCATAGAGCTTTTCTGTATCTCTAACCATATAAACCTATAAAATAGGATAATTGTGCAAAATAGCGAAGTAAAATTAAAAAAATGAAAATACTATTTAAAATATTAACAATATTTCCCTTAAAAATAGGTTTTTATCTAATAGAGTGCTTGTTGTTTGTTGTACCCATTAATTTTCTGCAATTACTTCCCCCTTTTCAGGTAACCAAAAAGAATTTAGCTGTTGCATTTCCAGTGTTGTCAACAAGCGAAATTTTGCAGCTTTCAAAACGTAGCTTCATAGAAACCATTAAAAGTTTTTATGAAACACTTTACTGCTGGTCTCGATCATCAGAAAAAATTATTGCACAAACAAAAAAAATAAATAATAGATTTCTATTTTCACAGTCTCAAAATTCAACAGGACTAATAATTTTTGCCATACATAATCGTAGTATTGATTTTCTTTTAAGGTGGATGTCTACTCAGCGACAACACACATCGTTATACAAAACTATTAAATTTAAGAAAGTTAATAATTTTGTAAAGAGACTTAGAGAGGAGGGTGGAAATAAAATGGTGCCCACTGGTATTGGAGGTGTTAAATCAATTATTGCAGCATTGAAAAATAATCAAATGACTTGTATGGCCTCCGATCAAGTTCCCGCGGATGGGTTGGGAAAGTACTCAAAATTTTTTGGCCATGAATGTTTTTCATTTTCTCTTGCTCCTTCATTAGCACAAAAAACAAATATGCCAATTCTCATGGCGTCCCTCAGCTATGATTCATCCATAGGCCACATAATGACATTTCAAAAACCTGACGAAAAAATTTATGGTGATTCAGGCGTTGATATCATGAACCAAGAAATGGAAACAGAAATTTTAAAAAGACCTGAAGAGTACTCTTGGGAATATAAAAAATTTAGAAAACTTTCGAAGGAACCTAAAGACATATATAAACACTAGCGTCTCCAAAATGCTGGTGTAAATAAAACTAGCAAAGTAAATATTTCCAGTCGACCCAAGATCATAGCAAAGCAAAGAATTAGTTTTCCAACACCGCTAACAGCCGTATAGTTTTCTGCCACCTCTCCAAGGCCTGGCCCTAGATTATTCAAGCAAGCACCAACTGCAGAAAATGCAGATTCAAAATCTAAACCAGTGCCAAGCATAGCTAGAAGTAAAAACATAAATATAAAAACATAAATTGAGAAAAAGCCCCAAACCTTTTCAGCAATTTTTGCATCAATAACCTTGGTCCCAATCTTAGACGTTAGCACGGCATTTGGGTGAATGGTTTTTAGTATTTCTTTATATGCTTGATTGAGCATAATCAAAACTCGCCAAGCCTTAATTCCACCACCAACTGATTGTGAGCATGCTCCCATAAATGCTCCAACCAATAGAAGATATGGCAAAAATCCAGGCCAAAGAGAGAAGTTTTCTGTAGTAAATCCCGAGGTGGTAATGATAGAAACAGCATGAAAAATAGCGGTGCTTATTATAGAATATAATCCCGTATATGAGTCACTTAGAAGAAATATAAGAACAGAGACAGCAATGACAATTCCTACAACAGAAAGAAAAAATTTAAACTCAGCATCATAAAAATATTTTAAAGGCTTGCCTCCAAATATAGCAGCGTAATGAACGGCAAAAGAGGCGGCTGATAAAAGCATAAAGATAATACATATCCCCTCAACAAAGCCACTATTAAAAAAACCTATACTGTCATCATGTGTAGAAAAACCTCCACCAGCCACGGTGCTTAAACTATGCGCAATAGCATCAAATGCAGTCATTCCAGATAGACCATAAAGCAATGCACAAGACAAAGTTAATCCAACATAAATTTTCCATAAAGCTTGAGCACTATCTGCAATCCTTGGAGTGAGCTTTTGGTTATTATGACTTCCAGGTAATTCAGTTTTATATAATTGACCACCACCAATTCCTAGTGCCGGCATTACGGCAACAGCCAAAACAATTAATCCGGCTCCTCCGACCCACTGTAAAAGTTGCCTATATAACAGAATAGATTTTGGCAAGCCATCTAATCCAGTAATGGTTGTAGCACCAGTCGTTGTAATTCCTGATACTGATTCAAAGAGAGCTGCGCTGAAATTTAATTCTAAACCAAAGAAATAAAAAGGAATGGAACCGGCCAAGGCAAGGACCACCCAAAACAATGTTGTAATAATAAAACCATCTGAAATATTAAGAGTGAGATCCTCCTGTCTTGACATGAACCACATCAACCCACCAAAAAGAGATAAAGATAAAAAGGAATATAAAAAAACCTCACCGCCATCCTCTTGATATATAAATGTTAATGCCAGGGGAGGCAAAAACGATATGCTAAAAATTCCTAATAAAATTCCCAACAAATTTAATATAGACTTAAGGTTCATCAATCTTCCATAAAGAGATTCTGAATTTTTGCTTTATCTGTTTTTCCTAGAATAAAAATTATTAACCTATCGCCCGGGCAGAGCAACAATTTATCTGAGCCCATAAAGGTTTCATCATTTCTTGTGACAGCCGCAACAACACAATTTTCAGGAAGAGCTATTTCTGAAATCGGTTTATTGAAAAAATTAGCAGTCACACTATTTTTGTGAACTATTCCCTCAATGGCTTCTGCCCCACTACCCATTTTAAAAATAACATCTTGTGGAACATCTCCTTCGGCCAGATGTTGCAAGACCATTGACACAGACACTCTTTGTGGGGAAAGAGCAATATCAACAAAGTTTTTTGGAAGAATATTTATGTACGTATAATTATTTACAATAATAATTGCGGTATTAACCCAGGCACAGATATATATTCAATAAATGACGACGGCAATTTACTTGATGCTGCTAATCTAGGAGCAATTGCCGCTCTAAAAACAGCAAAAATGCCAAAATATGATTCTAAAGAAGAAAAAGAAAGAGGTTCCTTTACATAATCACAAACCGGGTGAATTACCAACGGAAACGTGTGAACTATGTGAAACCCACGGGGATATTTTAGACCCGGATATGCCAGACGCGGAGTTTGAAGTCGTACCAGTAAACGGTCAAACACTTGAAGAACGCCTTCGTATAATGCTTGAGAGTGAAGGATAATAAAAAAATAGATTGTAATATGTAAATAACCTATTCACGAACTGGTCACCATTGCCATTCTCTTCGCGTAACTTATAGTGATTCATTAACTTCATCATAAATGATTGCTTTTCCAATGATATAAAAATGATGGCTAAGAATTTGTTATAGTAACTATTTAACAATAGCCTCACCTTATCTGGATTCCATTCAGGTATCATGCGATTACCATCTATATCCTGTAAATAGGCGTTATCCAATAGTTTGTTTTGCATTTCCGGGCTAGTTTGAGATATGTTTATTATAAGATCTATTAATTCTGAACGTTTTTCTA
>ENA-ORCY01000855-ORCY01000855.1-marine-metagenome-genome-assembly--contig:-NODE-855-length-15790-cov-2.625915_pt1 | contig 15790 bp, 15 predicted proteins | sample MGYA00248634_ERZ508507 | MGnify/ENA primary metagenome ERZ508507 (study PRJEB26178, sample SAMN06266269) | marine metagenome | isolation source: Columbia River Estuary | place: USA:Columbia River Estuary... | reverse complement strand
ATCTCCTCCAATAGACCCTTCACTAAAGTACATAGGCATCCATGGCTCAAAATGAGTGATTAATTTAGGAGTCACTTCAGGGTTGTTTTTTAAATAAAAGTTAATACCATCTGCAAATGCAATACAAAGTTCTTGAAGCCATTTAGGACTTTTTTTGTAATTTATAATTGCTTCTTCTTTGGTCATGTATAAGTTGGCTCTTAAATCGCTATAGATGGCCTTTTCGCCTTCAACCTCAGCCAAACGACCAATTGCCCAAATGTAATTTCGTTCTACTCGATTAAAATCATCTTCACATTGAGCATATAACATTCCAAATACAGCATCGGCATCTGTTTTTCCATAAATATGAGGAATACCAAAGTCATCTCGTATAATTTCTGTATTCTCGGCTCTGTGGTTCCATCGATCTTGTTCGTTTAGAGAACTTAAGTTAGTTTCTGAAGTTGAACAACTAAAGGCTAACGAGCAAAAGACTAATAAAATAATTTTATTCATGATTTATAGCTTAAAAAAAATGAATTAGCAAGGTAAAACATAATGAAAAGCTAACCTAAACAAATGTATCTTTGCATAAAAGTTATCAATTAAGAGAATAAACAGCGTGTAAATGAAAAATTATATTGCAGAATTTATTGGAACCTTTGCCATGGTTTTTTGCGGAACAGGAGCCATGACAATTAACGAAGTAACTGGTGGGGATGTTACTCATGTTGGAATTGGAATTACTTGGGGATTAATAGTAATGGCTATGATTTACGCTTTTGGAGAAATTTCAGGAGCACATTTTAATCCTGCAGTATCTATTGCATTTGCCTATGCAAAGAAGTTTTCTTGGAAAGAAGTACCAAAGTATATTTTTTTTCAAATAGCAGGTGCTTTTGCTGCAAGTTTACTTTTAATGTGGTTATTTCCTAAAAGTGAATTATTAGGTGCTACTATTCCTTCTGTTGATGTTTGGAGAGCCTTTGTATTAGAATTGATTCTTACATTTTTCTTAATGGTTGTTATTATTAATGTTTCTACAGGAAGTAAAGAGACAGGTATGATGGCTGGAATTGCAATTGGAGGGGTTGTTTTACTAGAAGCTCTTTTTGCCGGACCTATTACCAATGCTTCTATGAATCCTGCACGTTCTTTAGCACCAAATATTGTTTCTGGAAATATTGAAGGATTATGGCTATACATACTTGCACCTATTACAGGAGCATTATTGGCGGTAGTTAGTTGCAAGTTTGTAAAGCATGAAAATTGTTGTGATGAAGAGTGTTAGCATACTTGGTTGTGGTTGGTTAGGAAAACCAATGGCAGTTTCTTTACTAAGTGAAGGCTTTTCTGTGAAAGGATCTACAACATCAGAAATTAAAATTCAAGAATTAGAAGCTTTAGAAATTGAAGCCTATTTAATTGATATTACAGAATTTGAAGAATTTGATTTATTTTTATCTTCAGATATTCTTTTAATAGCTATAACATCTAAAGATATTGATGCTTATGAACGTTTCATTCAACAACTAGAACTTTCATCTATTCAAAAAGTTATCTTCATTAGTTCTACTTCTGTATATTCAGTTTCAAATTCAGTAGTTTCTGAAGAAACAAAAACAATGAATACTCCTTTGTCAGAGATAGAAAATCTCTTCAGAGAAAATACTTATTTTGAAACAACTATCATTCGTTTTGCTGGCTTATTTGGGCCTGGAAGACATCCAGGCAGTTGGTTTAAAAATGGGAAAACAATACCACAACCTAACGGGTTTGTGAATATGATACATCAAGAAGATTGTATTGAAATTATTCATGAAATCATTGATCAAAATTGCTGGAATACAACTTTTAATGCTTGCTCTAACGATCATCCAACTAGAAAAGAGTTTTATACAAATGCCAGAAAAAGCTTAAATTTTGATCCTCCAATATTTGAAGAAAACCCACAATTGAGATATAAAATAATAAGTTCTAAAAAGCTGCAAGAAGTCTTGGGTTACCAGATTATTCATGATAATTTGTTAGAAATTTAGACTTTATAGAATTTTAATTTAGAGTATAATTCTATTAGCTCAGCATGTCATCTGAGTTACAGATATAATTGGTCATGAAGTCTTTTGAAAGCTTAGCAAGTCTTTAGAATTATCATTGAGGCTCTCGAAATGATATTAATAATACTATCTAAGAATAGGTTCTTTTTCTTATATACTGAAATACAAAACCAAAAGTTAATAAAACCAGTAGTGGTAAGACAATATTTACAAACTGCCAGAAAGTTCTTTCTTGGTAAGCCCTCTCTTTATCTAATAAATTAATTTGCACATTTTTATTTCTTAATTCAATTAAGCCATTATCATCTAATAAATAATCTACTGCATTTAATAAAAATTCTTTGTTCCCAAATTGTTCTCCAGTCCATTTATCTTGGGCCAAATCAAAAGGTTTTCCTTTTTGTAATTGATTTCTTCCAATATCTCCATCAGAAATAACCACCATTTTATTATAAAGACTCTTTTTTCTAAAATCATGAATACTAAAAGGTTTAACCCTGTCTGTATACATTGAGTTAAAAAGACCTTCTGTTAAAAGTCCAGTAATTTGAAAACCAGATGAGAATTCTTCCTCTCTAGGTTCATTAGCTATACTATTAAGCTCTATAATAGCAGGAGTTCCTACTTTTTTTGTTAACATGGAGCTCATTAGTAAAGGTGTTTTTTTTAGATTATTCTGAAGTGTATCTATTTGATTTGCAAATCGTAACCTAACAGGTGTGATATTCTTTGATATAGCATGATTTGGATTCCCTGAAACCAAAGGATGGTAAAACCAATTTAAATTTTGAAATTGTGGTTTGTTTCCTATGTTTCCTGTTGCTAAAGGAATTTTTGCAGCATATAAATCTTGAAGTAAGGTAGCATTTACTCTTAGGCCATACGAGAAGAAAAAATCGGTTAAATTTAGATCTCTAGGGTAAGCCAACATGCTACCATTATTATACAAGCTATCTGTGTCTGCTTGAACGTTTTCTAGCATCCACAATGTTTTTCCTCCATTAATAATGTATTGATCTAAGACTAACTTTTCGTTTTCTGTAAATGGTTGAGTTGGTTTTGCTATGATGGTAAGGTCAAATTGTTGAAGATCAAGTAAAGTTTTTAAAGGGTTAGTCGTTACAGAATCTAAGGTAAACTTTGCCAATCGATGTTTTTTTGTCACCTCACTTAAAAAGGAATATAATTGTACATCAGATAATTCACCATTTCCAGAGAGCACAGCTATTTTTTTTTCTTTTTCTTCTTGAAGTTCATAGATCGCATTACTAAAAGAAAACTCTAAGTTTTCTATAGCTTTTTCTAACTGATCTTCTTGAGATTGTGCAGTTCCATTTGTTAATAAGGAAACCTTATTTTTTTTATTTTTGTATAAGATCTCTGCCCAAGGAAAAATTATTGCATTAGATAATATCCCATCTTCTTTTACGGTCAATTGACTGGGAATCATACCTGCTTTTATTAATTTTTCCCTTTGATTGTCTGGACGTATAAATTGAATTTTAATTCGTGAGTTTTTAGCACTTAATTCCTCCAAAAACTGTCTAGTTTCGATTTGTAAACGTTTAAATTCTGAGGGAAAATCACCCTCTAAATATACTTTGATAAGTAGTTGTTTGTCAATCTTATTAATAAGGTCTTCGGTGACTTTAGCTATAGTGTACCTGTTGTCTTTAGTTAAATCAATTCTGGTATAAAACTTTTGATTTATAATATTAAATAGAATTAATACTAAGGCTAATTTTAAAATATGTTTTAATCTTTTATTCATTCATTAACTTTTGTTTGGTTAAAAATAAAAAAAAGACAATTATGCTTATAAAATAAAATACATCTCTGCTATCTAAAACCCCTCTACTAATACTTTTAAAATGTGCATTCATTCCAAATAATTTTATGACGTAAGATGAGTTTCCAAATAAATCTGCAAGGGCATCAAACCCAAAGAAGAAAAAGAAGGTTATTAAAGCTCCAGTTAAGAAAGCAGCAATTTGATTTTTTGAAATAGAGGAGGTGAAGATTCCTATTGAAGCAAATGAACTGGACAATAAAAACAATCCAATATATGATCCAATAGTACTTCCATAATCAATATTTCCGATTGGATTCCCTAATTGATTGATAGAATATACATAAGTAAAGGTAGGAATGATAGCAATCATAATTAATAATACAACTGCAAAAAACTTGCCCAAGATAATCTGAGAATTTGTGATGGGCTTTGTCTTTAAAATTTCGATAGTACCTATTTGGAATTCATATGAAAATGTTTTCATAGTAATCGCAGGTACTAAAAATAATAATAACCACGGCGTGAAATAGAAAAAACTAGTAAGGTCTGCAAAGCCAGCGTTTAAAATATTTAACTCATCATTAAAAACCCACAAAAACAACCCGTTAACCAATAAGAAAATTCCAATAACCAAATAGGCAATTGAAGAGGTGAAAAATGAATTGATTTCTTTTTTTAATATCGCTAACATAGATATAAATGTATTTTATTAAAATTAGAAAGGGAAGTTTCTCTGTGCTTTTTTAATGAAAACTCATTGTAACAACTCTTCCTATAACATGTTTAAGTAAACTCTATAGTTATTGTATCTCTATAATCTAATCCAAGTAATGAAGTGGCTCCTCCAACAGTTTTTAAATTACTCCTATAAATGGCAATTTCTAAATACCCAGCTGAATTAAATAAAGCCAATTTATTCCCATCAAATTGACGAGAGTCTGAAGGATTTTCTCCTAGTATTTCATTGTACTTATTTACTATTTTTGTAAAAGTATACCTAGCTGCAGAAATTTTAAAATTTCTTCCTTTTCCTATATCTACAAAAAGCTTTTTATTAATATTACTTATTATATTTCCATAATTATCAATGTAGATGACACCTCCCGTAATTGTTTTTTGATCTTGGCTAACCTTTGGCTGAATTTCTGTCATTTCTTTGAAAGAGGCTGTTTCTTTTCCAATTACAGTTAAGTTTCCACCTCTAGATATAAAACAAGCCACTTGAACAAAAACATCCAACACAGGGAAGCTGCTCTCTATTCTATCATGGATATTAATTTCTACAACTTTTGTTGGTTTGATGTCCTTAGTAATCATACAAATTAATCCATTATCTGGGCAAATAAAATAGTGATTATCTATAGCCAAAGCAATGTGTTTGTTAGTGTCACTTAATTCAGAGTCAACTCCAATAATGTGAATCGTTCCTTCAGGGAAGCTCTTATATGAGTTTTTTAATATATAAGCAGTTTCAGTAATATTAAATGGAGAAATATGATGAGTAATATCAACAATTTTTGCATCAGGTAACTCTGAGTATATGGCCCCTTTAACGGCACCTACAAAGTGGTCTTTTGTTCCAAAATCAGTAGTTAATGTAATTATAGACATTAAAATTAGCTGTTAATTAAATGTGTAAAAGTTGCTTAAAAATTTCACACAAAGCTAAACATTTCTGAAAATTTATTCACTATTTTTAAGTTGTATTATTAATAATAACCAATAAACTAAAAACATTTGAACGAACGCATCATTGAGCTTACTGAAATTAATCCAAAAGATTTCTTTGGAGCACATAATAGCACTATAGAACAATTAAAAAGATATTTTCCAAAAATTAAAATAGTTGCTCGGGGATCAAAACTTAAAATTTATGGAGAGTCTGACCTTCTTAAAGAGTTTGAAAAGCGCTTAGGTATGCTTATTAAATATTTTAATCGATATAATAAATTAGACGAGAACAGTATTGAAAGAATTTTAACTTCTACAGGTAAAGAAGAAAAGTCAGGCGGAGTAAAAGCAAAAGATATTTTAGTTCATGGTGTTAATGGTAAGCATATAAAAGCTCAAACAGAAAATCAAAGAAAAATGGTTTCTATGATGCAGAAAAATGACATGTTATTTGCCGTAGGACCAGCAGGAACTGGGAAAACATATACTGCTGTGGCTTTAGCAGTAAAAGCCTTGAAGGAAAAAGAAGTTAGGAGAATTATTTTAACTAGACCAGCAGTTGAGTCTGGTGAAAATTTAGGGTTTCTTCCAGGAGATTTAAAAGAAAAATTAGATCCCTACATGCAGCCACTCTATGATGCATTAAGAGATATGATACCTCATGAAAAATTAGAATCACATTTAGAAAAAGGTGTCATTCAAATAGCTCCTCTTGCTTTTATGCGAGGAAGAACACTAGACAACGCTTTTGTAATATTAGACGAAGCCCAAAACACTACTCATAACCAAATGAAAATGTTTTTAACCAGAATGGGTAAAAATGCAAAGTTTGTTATAAATGGAGATCCAGGGCAGATAGATCTTCCCAGAAAACAGATTTCTGGATTAAAAGAATCATTATTAGCATTAAAAGATATAGAGGGTATTGCTCAAATATATTTAGATGACAAAGATGTGATACGTCACCGGTTAGTAAAAAGCATCATTAGTGCTTATAAAGGTATCGAAACTGATTAATTCTAATACTCTTTAACTATTTTTGCATTTTCCAATTATTTAAAACTTTATGAATACCATAAACGAAACTAATTTTCAATTCCCCAAACAAAAAGAGGTCTACAAGGGCAAAGTTAGAGAGGTCTACAATATAGACGATAAATTACTTGTTATGATTGCTTCAGACAGATTATCAGCTTTTGATGTAATTATGCCCAGACAAATTCCTTTTAAGGGGCAAATACTTAATCAGATTGCCACTAAAATGATGAAGGAGACAGAAGATTTAGTTCCCAATTGGTTAATTGCTAATCCAGATGAAAACGTAGCTATTGGTCATTTATGCTCACCTTTTAAAGTAGAAATGGTAATAAGAGGTTACCTATCAGGACATGCAGCCAGAGAATATAAACTTGGAAAAAGAATTTTATGCGGTGTTCCTATGAAAGAGGGAATCAAAGAAAATGGTAAATTTCCAGAACCAATTATAACTCCATCTACAAAAGCTGAAAATGGTGATCATGACGAAGATATTTCTAGAGAAGATATTTTATCAAAGGGTATAGTATCTGAAAAAGATTATTTGGTCTTAGAAGATTATACAAGAAAATTATTTCAAAGAGGAACTGAAATTGCTGCAAAGCGTGGATTGATTCTAGTGGATACAAAATATGAATTTGGAAAAACAGAATCAGGTGAAATAGTACTTATTGACGAAATTCATACACCAGATTCTTCACGGTATTTTTATCAAGATGGTTATGATGAGAGGCAAGCTAAAGGCGAAAATCAAAAACAGTTGTCAAAGGAGTTTGTTCGTCAGTGGTTAATTGAAAATGGTTTTCAAGGTAAAGAAGGTGACCTTATTCCTTCAATGTCAGATCAAAAAATCATAGAAATTTCTGAGCGTTATATTGAACTATATGAACAAATTACAGGAGATGTTTTTATAAAAGCAAATACTTCAAAGGTTCTAGAAAGAATAGAAAAAAATACGACTTCCTTTTTAAACAGTTTTTTAAAATAGTTACTCAATGAAACCAGTAACCATAAAAAAAATTAAAGACGAATTACATTATAAATCTCCTCAAGAATTGGTTGAATTATGTTTAAAATTGTCTAAGTTTAAGAAAGAGAACAAAGAATTGCTTACCTATTTGTTATTTGATGCAGAAGATGAGGAAATGTATATCAATAATGTAAACGAGTATATTACACTTCTTTTTGATGATATAAACACAAAAAGTTTTTTTTACATAAGAAAAAGTGTGCGTAAAATATTAAAGCTCACTAAAAAGTACATTCGCTATTCCAAAAAAAAGGAAACAGAAGTAGAGTTATTATTACACTTTTGTAAAGAGCTAAAAAAAATATCACCATCAATATCTAAAAGTCCTCGTTTATTAAATGTTTACAACAGGCAAATTCTTTTAATAAAGAAAGCTATAGCTACCTTACACGAAGACTTACAATATGATTATCAATTAGAATTTGATCATTTACTAGATGAATAAAAAAGAGCGTCCAATTCTCAAAAACTTAATAAAAGAGGATACTAGTGAACTTGAATATTTTCAAAATATCACAATCCGTCCAATTATTAAAATGCAACATCATTTATTAATACTTTCCTTAAATAACTACTTAAGAAAAAGAAAAATCAGTTTAGAAAACTTATCAGAAATTCAAATAATAAATAAAATAAATTCCATTATTAATAAAGATATATCCTACAGAAATATATGTTTAGGCTTTATTATTGGTCATTTTTCTTCTAAGGAATATATGTATTACATAAATCACTCTTCAGAAATTCATAAAAGGATTATAAAGATTGTTCAAAAAAGGTTAATGGACAGTTTGAATGAGATTTTAATTTAAAACATTTTCAGAAAAATACGAAAACCCACAAAGGCAATTAAAATTGCGGTACCCTTTTTTATTTGAATTGGTGATAGAAATTGTTGGCTAATCCTATTTCCTAAAAAACTACCTACTAAAACCACTATGACTAGCATTATGGTAAGATCCCAATCTATCGATATATCTGAGTTGAAAGAATAGCCTAAAATTCCACTGATAGAGTTTAATAAAATAAATAGACTGGCAGTTGCTGCTATTCTTTTTGGGGTATCCCATTGTCTTAGGTGTAACAATGGAGCTAAAAAGATTCCTCCACCTATTCCTACCATGCCAGAGATAAAGCCAATTATACCAGCATAACTACTATTTTTTAATAGATTAATGTGGCTTGTATTTACGCGTTTTGAAACAATTTTATTGTTAAACCACATGACAAGTGATGCCAATAATAGCGTGAAACCTAATAGGGTGAAAAATATATTCTTGTTCACCTCAATAAATCCACCAATAAAAGCAAGAGGAATACTAAAAAATATTATAGGAATAACTTTTTTCCAATCATAGAGTCGTTGTTTTTGAAAATGAATGACATTTAAACTTACCACAGCGATATTACACAACAATGAAATGGATCTAATTTGTGTAAAAGCGATTCCTGTGATCGCTAAAATTGCTAAATAACTTGATCCACCACCAAATCCAACAGAAGAATAAAGAATAGCAATAACAAAAAATAATAAAAATATGTGCCAATAAATTGTAAGAAGATTGGTGATTATTTCTATATCCATAAAGCTAATATAGTTTTATAAAGTTTTAAAATTCATAATTATTTAATTTTTTAGAAATAGAATTGGTAATAATGGCAAATAAAAAAAAGGTTACTATATTTTTGTTAATATGACACTTAATATTTGTTTTGCATACCATTTGTCAATTATTTTTATGCATTAAACAAATGAAATGAAAAAAAATAAAAAAAAGCAAAAAGTCACCATGACTAAAGCTTTCAAAACAATTATTTGGCCAAGGCGTAATTTGGTATTTATAGGATTGTTTTTAATTTTAATAAATAGATTATCTGGATTTGTTCTGCCACTAAAGTCAAAAGATTTATTGGATGATATTTACCCAAATAAGGATATGGATTCTTTATATGATTTATTATGGATTGTAGGATTCGCTCTATTAATACAGGCAATTACCTCTTTTTTATTAACAAGAATACTAAGTGTTCAAGCTCAATATCTCATTTCAGAATTAAGAGCTCAAGTTCAAAAAAAAGTTTTATCACTCCCAATTAGTTTCTTTGATAATACAAAATCAGGAGCGTTGGTTTCAAGAATTATGAGTGATGTAGAAGGTGTAAGGAATTTAATTGGCACTGGTCTTGTTCAATTAGTAGGAGGTGTAATTACTGCTATCATATCTCTGGTTTTATTAATTCAAATTAATCCTTGGATGACATTATTTGTTTTTTTACCAGTGAGTGTCTTTGGTTTTATAGCTTTAAAAGCATTTAAATACATTCGTCCAATTTTTAGAAATCGTGGAAAGATTAATGCTGAGGTAAAAGGAAGATTAACAGAAACTTTAGCTGGAGTTAGAGTTATAAAAGCGTTTAATGCAGAAAATCAGGAAAATGAAACTTTTGAAAGAGGTGTAGATTCTTTATTCCAAAATGTGAAAAAAAGTTTAACTGCTACTGCTGTTATGACAAGTTCATCAACTTTTTTATTAGGATTAGCTTCAGTTGGAATCATGGGAATAGGAGGGTATTTTATGATTGAAGGCCAGTTAACAACTGGAGATTTTTTGAAGTTTACGTTACTTTTAGGTTTTATGATAGCGCCAATAGTCCAGATGAGTAATATTGGAAGTCAATTAACAGAGGCTTTAGCTGGGTTAGATAGAACAGAAGAGCTTATGAACATGGAAGCAGAGGAAGATGATAAAGAAAGAATTTTAGCATTAAAAAAAGTAGATGGAGATATCGTTTTTAATAATGTTTCTTTTTCTTATGAGGAAGGAAAAGAAGTATTACACAATATAAATTTTCATGTCTCACCCGGTTCAGTTACAGCTTTGGTAGGAAGCTCGGGTTCTGGAAAGTCTACTATAGCAGGATTGTCTGCTACTTTTTTAAACCCAACTTCAGGGACCATAACCATAGACCATCAAGATATGTCTAAAATAAAACTATCTAGTTATAGAAAACATCTTGGTGTTGTGCTACAAGATGAATTTTTATTTGAGGGAACCATAAGGGAAAACATACTTTTTCCGAGACCAAATGCAACAGAAACCGAATTAGATAATGCAGTTAAAGCAGCTTATGTAGATGAATTTACAAGTAGATTTGAACATGGTTTAGACACACTCATAGGAGAGCGTGGTGTTAAACTTTCAGGAGGTCAAAGGCAACGTTTAGCCATAGCAAGGGCTATTTTAGCAGATCCAAAAATCATTATTTTAGATGAAGCTACTTCTAGTTTAGATACAGAAAGTGAATCCTTAATTCAAAAAAGTTTAGCACAATTAGTAAAAGATAGAACAACAATAGTCATAGCACACAGGTTAAGTACTATAAAAAAAGCAGATCAAATATTAGTCATAGAAAGTGGTGAAATAGCAGAGAGAGGAACCCACAATGAACTAATAAAAGCAAAAGGAAGGTATTTTGATTTGTATACCTATCAAGCAAAGATATAATTACAATTTGTTAATTTATAGTTTATTTTTTTGATAAAAATCCTTTATTTTTTTTAAAACAAAAACATAGTATTCTTTGTTAGAAGTTACAAAGTGAGAATTGTTTGCAGAATCTTCTAAAAGCTTTTTGAACAACGAAATAGATACTGTTTTTAAAGCTTCAACCTCTTCTTTTTGGGGAGTAAGATTTTCTATATCATCATTTAATTTAGAGATAAAAATAGTGTGAAACTCATTGTCTATAATTCCAGATTTGTAGGATTGAAATGACTTCATCACTCCAATTTTTTTTAAATCATTTTCACCAATAGTTATTCCTATTTCTTCTTTAACCTCTCTAATAGCAGCTGTTAATAAACTTTCCCCTGAATTTACATGGCCAGCAACACTGACATCCCAAAGTAATGGGTAGATTTTTTTTGTAGCTGCTCTCTGTTGAAGTAGTATGTTTCCTTCTGGTGTGTAAAACCAAATATGAACTGTAGCGTGGTTGAGTCCTTCAATATGAGCAATAGATTTTAAGCAATTACGTCCAGTTAAATTACCTTGATCATCTAAAATATCTATAAGTTCATCCATAAAAGAACTACTCTGATTTCTAATAATAGTTATTAAAAAATAAAATTATCCGTCTTTCTTTTAGGTTATTTAATCAAAATAAGAAAAAGTTTCCTCACCTTTTATTTTAAGCAAAGATTCATAGATTAATTTAATAACATTTTCTACATCATCTCTGTGAACCATTTCCACGGTTGTGTGCATGTAACGAAGAGGTAAAGAGATTAAAGCAGATGCAACTCCACCATTGCTGTATGCAAAAGCATCGGTATCTGTTCCTGTTGCTCTAGATAGAGCCGATCTTTGATATGGAATATTTTTTTCCTCTGCTGTTTCTGTAATTAAATCTCTAAGTTTTTGCTGAACAGCCGGAGCATAAGCTATCACCGGACCTTCACCGTTTTCTATATGACCTTCTTTCTTTTTGTCAATCATAGGGGTGGTTGTATCATGAGTAACATCAGTAACTATGGCAACGTTAGGTTGGATAGTATGCGATATCATTTCTGCACCTCTTAATCCTATTTCTTCTTGTACAGAATTGGTAATATATAGCCCAAATGGAAGCTGTTTTTTATTTTCATGGATTAGTCTGGCAACTTCAGCTATCATAAAGCCACCCATTCTGTTGTCTAAAGCTCTACAAACAAAATTTGATTTATTTAGAATGTGAAATTCGTCTGGGTAAGTAATTACACAACCAACGTGTACTCCAAGGTCTTCAACTTCTTTTTTTGTTTTACAACCACAATCAATAAAAATATTTTCAGGTTTAGGAGCTTCCTCTTTAGCTCTGTTTCTTGTATGAATTGCTGGCCAACCAAATACACCTTTTACAATGCCGTTCTTAGTATGAATATTTACAATTTTACTTGGAGCAATTTGATGATCACTGCCTCCATTTCTAATCACATAGATTAACCCCTCATCAGAGATGTAATTTACGTACCAAGATATTTCATCGGCATGTCCTTCAATTACAACTTTATATGGAGCCTCTGGATTAATAACTGCAACAGCACTTCCGTAGGTGTCTGTAATGAATTCATCTACATATGGTTTTAAATAATCCATCCATATTTTTTGTCCATTCCATTCATAACCAGTTGGAGCAGCATTATTCAAATAATCCTCTAAAAAGGAAATTGATTTTTTATTTAAAATTGATTTTTTTGCCATTGTATTTTTCTCTTTTTTGTAAAAATAATATGATTTTTATAGTTTTAAGTAGCTTCCTCGTTTTTTTTTCAAACTTATTGTAACAATTAGTGTAAGTGAATTACTTATATTGCAAATACGAACTTAAAAATTAAAATTTCAAGATGAAGCTAGTCATTAAAAATCTAACAAAGACTTATAAAAATGGAGTCAAAGCAATAGATAATTTAAGTATTGAAATAGGTACTGGAATGTTTGGTCTTTTAGGTCCAAATGGTGCTGGAAAATCCTCCTTAATGAGAACTATTGCTACCTTGCAAAGTCCAGATTCTGGTTCTATTATGTTTGGCGATATTGAAGTTTTAAAAGATAATATGTCTTTAAGAAAAGTATTGGGGTATTTGCCACAATCCTTTGGGGTGTATCCTAAAATGTCTGCGGAAGATTTATTAAACTATTTCGCAACTTTAAAAGGGATTTCTAATGCCAATGAAAGAAAAGAAATTGTAAAAGAAGTGTTAGAAATCACTAATTTATACGATGTAAGAAGAAAGTATGTAGCAGGCTATTCAGGCGGTATGAAACAGCGTTTCGGAATTGCACAATTGTTATTAAATAATCCAAAATTAATTATTGTTGATGAACCAACAGCTGGTTTAGATCCTGCTGAGAGACACCGATTCTTAAATGTCTTAAGGGAGGTAGGTACAAACTGTACCGTTATTTTTTCTACTCATATCGTAGAAGATGTGAAGGAACTGTGTAATGAAATGGCAATTTTAAATGGTGGTAAAATTTTAAAACATACCACGCCACAAGAAGCTACCAAAGAAATTGAAGGGACTATTTGGCAGAAAACTATTGAAAGAGATCAATTAGATGAAAACGAAAAATTGTACACTATTTTGTCATCTCATTACAATCAAGACAATACAATAAACCTGAGAGTTCATGCTTCTGAAAAACCTTCTCAAGATTTTATTGCTGTTGATCCGCAATTAGATGATGTGTATTTCATAGCCTTAAAACAAGATGAACTAGCATTTGTTTAAAATGGATAAAGTAAAATTCAAAATCATAGAATTTTACAAGGAGCCTTTTTAAACAAATCAACCAAAACCAAATTCATATTATGTTTTCAACAATATTTCAACAAGAATTAAAATATTGGTTTAAAAAACCAGCTTTTTATATTTACTTAGCTATATTTTTAGGCTTATCATTCTTTTTATCAGCAGGTACTGCCGGTTTATTTGATTCTGTAACAGTAACCACAGGTTCTTCTAGAATAGTAAACTCTCCCTCGGGAGTTAATGGTTTATTTAATGCCTTAACTATTTTTATTTTCTTTTTATTTCCATCCATCATCGGAGTGTCAATTTATAGAGATTTTAAGAGTGAAATGCACACCATTTTATATTCGTACCCTTTTACAAAGTCAAATTATCTATTAGCTAAATTTTATAGTGGAATTGTAGTAGTGTCAATAATAGTTTTGTCAATTGCTATAGGGATGTTCATTGGTTTTCGATTTCCAGGAACTAACTCAGATATTGTGGGAAATTTTCAACTAATCACTTATGTAAAGGCATATTTAGTTTTTATTCTTCCAAATATTTTATTGTTTGGTGCCATAGTGTTTGCAGTTGTTACTTTTTCCAGAAATATTGCAGCTGGCTTTATTACCGTTATTATAGTTTTATTTGCTCAAGGAGTTGTAGAGAGCATGCTCTCTGATCCAGAGCAGAGGTGGTTGTTAGCTTTATTAGATCCTTTTGGATCTGGGGCAATTAACTATTATACAAAATACTGGACTCCTTCTGAACAGAATGAGTTGCAAATACCTATCAAAGAAATGATCATTTACAATCGATTATTGTGGTTGGGAGTGTCAACATTAATCTTTGGTTTTGTGTATAATTTTTTCACATTTAGTCAAAACGCGATTTCTTTCTCTTTCAGAAAATCGAAAGGCGAACGTTTTACAAAATCAAACATTAGTGGAATTACTAAAATTGTTTTACCTAAGGTAGTGTACAATTATTCTTTTACTCAGAATTTAAAAACAATGTGGAGCTTATCCAATATCGATTTTAAATATATTGTAAAGAGTTGGCCATTTATTTCAATAGTTCTTGTAGGTTTAGTTTTGATGATTGTTGGTTTGTCAGAAATAGGGGATATTTTTGGAACAGCTACTCTCCCAGTTACCTGGAAAATGCTAAATATTGGCGGAGTCTTTTCAATTTCAATAAACATATGTACGTTTTTATTTGCAGGAATGCTCGTAAGCAGAGCTAAAATTGCTAGAGTAAATCATTTGGTAGATGCAACACCAATTCCAAATTGGACCTTATTATTTTCTAAAGTGATTGCTTTGGTTAAAATGCAAGTAATTTTATTAGCTGTAATTATGCTTGCAGGTATTATTTTTCAAGTTTATAATGGATATTACAATTTTGAATTTGGACATTACTTTAAAGAGTTGTTTTTTCTTAGTTTAATAGGTTATTTAGTTTGGGCTTTTTTATCAGTTTTTATTCAAACTTTAGTAGGAAACCCTTATTTGGGCTTATTTATTCTATTAGTAGTTTCAATTGGGATGCCCTTTTTATCATTTGCAGGGATTGAATTAGATATATACAAATACAATCAGGGGCCAGGTTTCGGTTATTCAGATATGAACGGTTATGGAATTTTATCACCATTTTTAATTTACAAAACCTATTGGATACTTTGTGGTTTGGCGCTATTAGTAATGTCTGCTTTATTTTGGGTTCGGGGAATTCCTGCCTCTTTTTCAGAAAGATTAGCAATTGCAAAATCAAGACTAAAAGGAGGTTATGCAATTAGCTTAACAGTATTTTTAATTGCTTTTTTTAGCTTAGGGTTTTCGATTTATCAGGAAACTGGAGCTAAAGGGAAAAGAATTTCTTCAAAAGAATCAGAATTAAGAAGTGTTGAGTGGGAGAAAAAATATAAAAAATATGAAGATTATAAA
>ENA-ORCY01000850-ORCY01000850.1-marine-metagenome-genome-assembly--contig:-NODE-850-length-15904-cov-4.760346_pt1 | contig 15904 bp, 11 predicted proteins | sample MGYA00248634_ERZ508507 | MGnify/ENA primary metagenome ERZ508507 (study PRJEB26178, sample SAMN06266269) | marine metagenome | isolation source: Columbia River Estuary | place: USA:Columbia River Estuary... | reverse complement strand
TGACGCGTTTCATTTCATCACGATCATAGCGATGAAAGCTGTCGCCCTCAATAACAACCGGCTTAGCGCCAACTCTTTCAAACAGGTGCTTAAATGCGTTTTTAACAGTAGATGTGCCTGCGCCTGAAGAGCCTGTTATAGCAATCACTGGATGTTTTTTAGACATAACTTTCCATATTATAAGAAACTTAAATTATTATCTTACAAATTAGCACTGCTTATTATTAATTAAATTCATAACTGCTTGAATTTAAATCACCGGGGGTTTTAGTCAATTAAAAGTCTAAATTATCGACTTTTAGAGCGTTGTCCTCAATAAAATTCCTTCTTGGCTCAACCTCGTCTCCCATTAAAGTTGTAAAAACTTCGTTTGTAGCAATATCGTCTTCGATTTTAACTCGAAGCATGGTCCGTGTCTCTGGGTTCATTGTGGTGTCCCAAAGCTGATCAGGATTCATCTCACCAAGGCCCTTATATCTTTGAAATCCTTGGCCTTTTCGCGCCTCATTCAGTAAAAAATTAATTACAGAAGAAAAATTTGGAGTTTTTATCTCTTTAGTGCCTTTTTGGACATAGCTCTCTTCTCCAAACATAGTCTCAATCTCATCAGAGTATTTTTCAATTTTTTTATACTCTTTAGAGGTAAAAAAACTCTCGTCAAAGCGCGTTGAAGAAACCTCTACTCCATACGTTGTCATTGAGTAACAAACTTCGTTATTTTTAAACTCCACTTTGTGTTCTTCTGACATTGAACTAAGTTTGTTCATTTTTCCCTGAAGATTAAGACACCACTCATTCATCTTTTTGTTGTCTTTTATGTTTGCCTTTGGCATTCCAAGGGTGGCTTTTAATAGAGGTTCGTTATATTTTTTCCCAAGTTTTTCGATAATTTCCATTGTTTTATAATACTTAGAAACAGTTTTTTCAAGGGCCACGCCCTCAATAGCAGGAGTGTCTTTACTAACAAACAAACTTGCATCGTGAATCGCTTCCTGATGAAGATAATCATTAAGCTCAGAATCGTCCTTTAAGTATCGCTCTTGTTTGCCTTTTTTAATCTTATAAAGAGGTGGTTGGGCAATATATAAATAGCCATTTTTAACCAACTCGGGATAGTGGCGATAAAAGAAAGTCAACAACAAAGTTCTAATATGGGCTCCATCAACATCAGCATCAGTCATAATAACTATTTTATGATATCTTAGCTTTTCAATATCGTACTCTTCTTTGCCAATTCCACAACCCAGAGCGGTAATAAGCGTACCAACCTCTTGAGAAGATAGAATTTTTTCAAAGCGTGCTTTTTCTACATTTAATATCTTGCCTTTAAGTGGCAAAATAGCTTGCGTTCTTCTGTCCCTTCCTTGTTTTGCAGAGCCCCCAGCAGAGTCGCCCTCTACCAGAAAAATTTCAGATTCAGCAGGGTCCTTGGTTTGACAATCGCTCAACTTTCCTGGTAATCCTGCAATATCAAGTGCGCCCTTGCGTCGCGTCATTTCTCGAGCTTTTCTAGCGGCATCTCTTGCTCTAGAGGCCTCAAATATTTTGCCAATAATGATTTTGGCTTGTGCGGGATTCTCAAGCAGATACTCGCCTAATTTTTCATTTACAGATGACTCGACGGGTGCCCTAACCTCAGAGGAAACCAGTTTATCCTTGGTTTGTGATGAGAATTTAGGGTCAGGAACCTTAATAGACAAAATAGCAGTAAGCCCCTCTCTAGTATCTTCTCCAGTAATGGCGGCTTTTTCTTTTTTTGCCAAACCAGAGGAATCAATAAAGCTATTAAGTGTTCTAGTAAGAGCGGCCCTAAGGCCGGCTAAATGAGCCCCGCCATCTCTTTGAGGGATGTTGTTTGTAAAACAATATACGCTTTCTTGATAAGAGTCGCTCCACTGAAGTGCAACATCTACAACAATGCCGTCTTTTTCTGTTGCTATTGTAATTATGTCGTTATGAATGGGGTTTTTGGATTTATTGAGGTGCTCGACGAAAGCAGACAATCCTCCTTCATAAGAAAAAACGTCTTTTTTGTCTGTACGAAGGTCCTTGATTTCAATATGAACACCGGAGTTTAAAAAAGACAACTCTCGAAGACGATTTGCTAGTGTTTCAAACTTATAAACCGTCTGTGCAAAAATTTTAATACTTGGTTTAAAGTGAATAGTTGTACCGGTTTTATCTGTTTTTCCGGTTGTCTTTATTGGAGAGACTGGAACACCAAGAACATAGTCTTGTTCATAAATCTCACCAGCCCTATAAACAGTCAAACGAAGAGTTTCGGACAAGGCATTAACCACAGAAACGCCTACGCCATGAAGCCCGCCAGAAACCTTGTACGAGTTATCGTCAAACTTTCCTCCCGCATGAAGAACAGTCATAATAACCTCAGCTGCAGAAACATTTTCTTCCGGGTGTGTATCAACAGGTATACCTCTTCCATCATCAGTCACGGATATAGAGTCGTCGTCGTGAATAACAACCACAATTTTGTTGCAATGTCCCGCTAACGCTTCATCGATTGAGTTATCAACCACCTCAAAAACCATATGGTGTAAACCTGTTCCGTCATCGGTATCGCCAATGTACATTCCAGGTCGCTTTCTAACAGCATCAAGGCCCTTTAAAACCTTAATATTGGAGGCTTGATATTCTTCAGTCATGAGGGCCCATTAAAAATAAATTTATTATACCACGAGCACTAACTTTTCAGCCTATTCATCTGTTAATTCAAGCGTCTTTATTTTCCACTAAAAAACAAAAAATAAACAATATTAGTCGTTATATATAACGCCTTTTTTAATATGATAAGTTGATGTTTTTTTTGTATCCAGTGGTAGTGCTTTATTGCCTATGTCTGTTATAAAGATTTGAACCTCGAGCTGTGTTAAAAAATTTAGTGTTTCGTTAATTTTATTTTGATCGAGCTCAGAGGAAATATCATCAATTAATACAATCGGTTTAACTCCTGTTTCGACTAAAAAAAGAACTTGGAGCATCCAAAAAATAGTAGAAAGTTTTTTTTGCTCGCCCCTTGAAAGGTGGTTTTCGTTTTTTTTATCGAAAAAGAAATCAAGGGTTGCTTTGTGTGGCCCATAACTTAGGTGTTTATTTTTAAAAAACAGATGTATATTTTTTATCAGATAGTTATAAATTTCACTTTTGTTTAGATAGTCAATATCTTTTGTCCATCCCGGTTGCAAAGTAAAATCAAACCCCATGTTTACGTCAATAAGGCTTGTCATTGGACTTAACAGGTCTTTTTTTGGTGTTGCCTTTAGGTTTTCAATATAATTATTTCTAGCTAATGATATTTCAACAGAAAGGGTGGCGATTTGAGACAACCACTCCTCCAGTTGATTGTGGTTGTTGGTTGATAAAAGTGTGTTAATATTTTTTAAAGCCTTGTTATACAATTTATATGTTTTTAACATATCTTTGTTTGTATGAAAAACACCCCAATCAAGATAAGATCTTTTTAGTTTTGGGGTTCCTCCGATCACAAAGCCACGGTCAGGAGAAATAACCTGTGTTGGCAGGATGTGAGTTAGCTTACTATTGCTAGAAATCTTTGTATCATCAAATATAATCTCACTTTTATGTTTAGATTTTTTAAGTGAAACCTTAACATCGTCTACTACCGCTTTAATTTGTAAAAAATCTTCTTCAAACGGAACAACATCTTTTATGTTCTTTGTCTTAAAAGAGCGGTTGTGTCCGAGATAATAAATACTCTCAATGAGGTTTGTTTTTCCCTGTCCATTAGAGCCAATAAACAGATTTATGTTTTTATTTAGTTCTAAGTATTGGTTGTCTAAATTTCTGAACCTAAGAATGTGCAGCTTTTCAATAATTGCCATTTAAGGTTGCTGTTTAGATTCTCATTGGCATAACTATGTACTGATAGCTTTCGTCATCGGTAGCACTTAACAAACAAGATTTGTTTTCACCGCCAGGTATAACCATGTTTACTTTTGTTGTTGTGAGTTTCTCTAAGATGGAGATCAGGTAGTGAATATTAAAGGCTATCTCAAGCTCTTTTTCTTGTTTTGTTACCTCTAGTTGGGTTTCCGCCCTTCCTCTTTCTGAGTGTGAAAAAATACTTAGTTTGTCGTCTCTAAAAACAAGCTTCACGCCCTTGGTTCTCTCGTCAACAAAAATTGATGCTTGTTGTAGGCTTGACAGAAAATCCATCCTATCAATAATAATCGTATTGCTAAAATCAGTCGGCATTACTTGTTTATAGTTTGGAAAGTTTCCATCGATTAGTCGGCTTATTATTTTTGTGTTTGTATCAATCAGTGAAAAATAATTATCCGATAAGTGTATCTCGGCTGTGTCTTGTGTGCTTTTGTTGAGGAGTTTTGTTAGTTCAAGAACTGCTTTTCTTGGCAAGATTACTGTTTTTCTTTCTTCAAGGTCGTTGCTTTGTTTTACCTCTCCGATTGAAAGGCGGTGTCCATCGGTGGCAACAACTGTAAGAGAGTCTTTGTTAAGTTCAAAGAACAAGCCATTTAGATAGGCCCTAATATCTTGGTTGCCCATTGAAAAACTCGTGTTTTCTATTAGTTCTTTCAGACTATCTTGCTTGATTTTTATAACACTTGTGTTTTGTGTTTTTGGTAAGGCTGGGAAGTCTAGATGGTTAAAGGTGTTAAGTTCAAAGGTGTTTTTATTTGCATTTAAATATATTTTCGACTCTTCAATCTTAAATTTAATTTGGGTTTTCTCTGGTAGTTTTCTAACAATATCTATTAGATCTTTTGCATATATTGTAAAAGTAACTTCTTCTTTGCTTTTTATTTTATTAGACGCACTGATTTCCAACTCCATATCAGTTGTTGTAAGGGTAAGCGTTTGTTCCTTTAATTGAATTAATACGTGTGAAAGTATTGGGAGTGTTTGTTTTTTTTCAACAACACCAATTACAGTTTGTAATGGTTCAATTAATTCTTCTACGCTCAGTTCAGTGTTCATAGGCTGCTTGTCTTATTAAATTAATTATTATTGTTATTAGTATGGGTTTTTATTGTTAATTACTTGATTTTTTTAAATATTATCAGCGCTTTACATGGTGAAAATTTTGTTAGTATCTAAACATTTTATTATGAATAATTGTTAATTGTTTCGTTAATTATAAGATGTTTTAGTAATTACCAACAGCACAACTTTTAATATCTTGTTTATAAGTTAGTAATTTTAATTTTAATGTTTTCAATATCGTTTTTTATTTCTTCATTTGTTTTCATAAGTTCTTTCAGCTTTTCGCAAGAGTAAAGAACGGTAGAGTGGTCCCTGTTTCCAAAATTGTGCCCAATTTTTGCTAGCGAAAGCGAGGTCAAGTTGTGGCACAAATATATCGCCATTTGCCGCGCTCTAACCAAGTGCTGCCTGCGTGAATTAGAAACAAGGTCAGAAACAGTAATACCGTAATACTTGCTTACGGTTTTTTGAACCTCGTTTATTTCAACAAATCTTTTTTGAGGCTTGATAAGGTCACCAAGTGCCCCCTCAACAACGTCTTTGGTTATAAAAGAGTGGTCAATTCTTGAAAAGTCTACAAAGGCCTTTAGTTTTAAGAGTGCCCCCTCTAGGTCTCGAACATTCGATACAACATGACTTGCAATAAAAAGTGCAATATCTTCACTGAGGTTTAAAGAAATTTGAGTGTTTTGTGATTTTTTTAGCAAGATTGCTGCACGCATTTCAAGCTCTGGTGGAGAAAGCTGTAAATTAAGGCCTTGAGAGAAGCGTGTTTTAAGTCTATTCTCAAGATCTTTAATGTTTTTTGGCGGCTGATCACAGGTAAATATGATTTGTTTTTTTGTGCTAAATAAAAAGTTAAAAATGTGAAAAAACTCCTCTTGTGATTTGTCTTTTCCTGCTATTAGGTGAATGTCATCAACTAATAATAGGTCTGCAGACTGATAAAAAAGCTTAACATTTTCAATGGTATTGTGTCTTAAGCTGGTTGTAATATTTCTAACAAAATCCATTAAGGGAACATAGATAATTTTAGCATTGGGGTTTTTTTCTAAAGCAAGATGTCCAGCTGCTTGCATTAGGTGTGTTTTTCCAAGGCCAGATTCGCCATAAATAATAAACGGATTGTACGGAGAGGCGCCAATTTTTTCAGCAATTTGTCTGCTTGCAGCAGCAGCAACCTGGTTGGCGCTACCTAGCACCAGATTGTCAAATGTATATTCAGGAAAGAGGGGTGTGGTGTGGTGTTTTTTTTGCTCAGCTAGTTTTTTTGTTGAGGCTACAACTCCAAATCGTACCTTTAGTTTTCGATCATAATCAGCGACAGTAAGAGTAATCGCGGTAGAAATGTTTTTGTGATTGCTTATATATTTTAGTGCAGAGGCGCTTGGTGCAAGAAGGCTTAATGTTTCGTTTTTTTCAATGGCCTTTAGTGGCTTAACCCAAACACTAAACTCACCTAATGGCAGAGAGTTTTTTAGAGAGTCTAAGCACTGGACCCAGGTTTGAGACATAATAAGGTAAGGGCAAATATGAAAATGATATACTAATGATACCTGTAATGAGTAAAAGATAACCAAAGCCTGTAGCAGAATAATTCTTAATTAAGTATTGAACAATATAATGAATAAAAATCCATATATCACCCTGTTTGAGCCAGTTAAAATTGGCCCAGTTGTTACCAAAAATCGTTTTTATCAGGTGCCTCATTGTTGTGGCATGGGCCATTTGAGACCACAAGCACACGCAGCAATGAGAGAGACTAAAGCTAAAGGCGGTTGGGGGGTGGTTAGCACCGAAGAGTCCGAGATACATCCTAGTTCTGACCTGTCGCCTTACGCTGAGCAGCGAATATGGGATAAAAAAGACATACCCGCATTACAATTAATGACAGAAGCCGTTCACTCGCATGGGGCACTTGCAGCGATAGAATTAGCTCACAATGGAAACCATTCTGCTAACTTATATTCAAGGCTTCCTGTTATCTCGCCTGTAAGCCAATCAATAGATCTTGTTTATCCCAAACAAACTAAGCGAATGAATAAAAAAGACATTGCTGAGTTTAGAAGCTGGCACCGAAAGGCGGCGTTAAACGCTAAGGCCGCCGGCTTTGATATTATTTATGTCTATGCCGGCCATGGTATGACACTTACTCAGCAGTTTATGCTTCCAGAGATTAACAATCGGACTGATGAGTATGGCGGCAGTATTGAAAATCGCGTTCGTTTGACACGAGAGTTGTTGGAAGAAACTAAAGATGCGGTTGGAGACACTTGTGCGGTTGCTTTTAGGTTTGCCGTTGACGAGCTTAAAGGATCAGATGGAATGCAATTCTTCGAAGAGGGTAGAGCTGTAGTTGAAATGTTGGCAGAAATTCCTGACCTCTGGGACGTTAATGTTTCTGACTGGTCAAACGACTCACTCACCTCGCGCTTTGAAATTAATGAAGGCTATCAACTGCCCTATATAGAGTTTGTCAAAAGCCTTACAACCAAGCCCGTTGTTGGCGTGGGAAGATTTACATCTCCAGACTTAATGACAAGCCTAGTAAAACGAAAAGTGCTCGATTTAATTGGCGCCGCAAGGCCTTCAATTGCTGATCCTTACATGCCAAACAAGATAAGAGATCAAAGAGTTGATGAAATTCGAGAATGCATAGGCTGTAATGTTTGTGTTTCAAGCGACAATTTCGCGGTCCCTATTAGGTGCACACAAAACCCAACAATGGGAGAAGAGTGGAGGCGCGGGTGGGATCCTGAATTGGTTAGACCAAAAAAGACAGACCAGTCAGCATTAGTTGTTGGCTCTGGCCCTGCTGGGCTTGAGTGCGCTATGCAGTTGGCACGAAGAGGATACCAAGTTGTTTTAAGTGAGGCTAAAAAAGAACTTGGTGGGCGAGTTCTTTTTGAGTCAAGCCTTAAGGGGCTTTCCGCTTGGAAGAGGGTCGTTGACAACAGGGTTTATGAAATACAACAAAAAAACAACATTGAAGTTTATAAAGAGAGCGAGTTGACCCTTGAGCATATAAATGAACTCGGTATTAACAATATATTTATAGCTACAGGCTCCAGTTGGCGAAAAGACGGAGTTGGGCGAAGCCAAAGAAAAGCAATTACTGGGCTTGACGAAGTTCAAGTACTATCACCAGTGGAGGCAATAAGAGGGAGCAACACAATCCAAGAGCCGGTTGTTATTTATGACGATGACCAGGGTTATTTGGCAGGAGTTATTGCGGACCATCTCAGCTCTGATGGGTATGCAATTACTTTTGTAACCCCGGCAAGTGTGGTGTCACCATGGACTGTGTCTACCTTAGAACAAACAAGAATACAAGAGTCATTATTAAAACAAAAAGTCAAAATAATCGCCAATAAAACCATAGCGCTTGCCAAAGGAAATAATTTAGAATCTCGATGTGTTTTTACTGGCGATAAAACAAACATCGCTTGTAAAACACTGATACTTGTTACTGAGCGTTCACCAAACGACACGCTCTATAATCAATTAATTAAACAAGAAAAGGGCTCAAGACACATTCAATTAATAGGAGACGCTGAGGCTCCAGGCCTTATAGCTGATGCTATTTTTTCAGGACACCTTGCGGCTGAAAACTTTGAGGCTTCAGAGCAAGAAATTGAGAAGGCAATTTTTATGCGTGAAATGCCGCAACTTAAGCAAAATTAAATTTATTAAAAATACCTAAGCAAGAGGCTCTGCCAATTGATTTTTTTGGTATTTTAGCGTAACATTGCCCTCTTTTTATTAGTCGCGAAAAGTATGCGTAAAACCATTGTTGCTGGAAACTGGAAAATGAACGCCAGCAAAGAGTCTGTTAAAAAACTAATGGCGGGCATTTTATCTGGGATGGATGGCGTTAAATCAGAAGTTTTAGTGTGCGCGCCTTTTCCTTATTTATCTCAGGTTGAGTCCTTGATTGCAGACAGTGAAATTATGCTTGGAGCTCAAAATCTTAATATAAATGCATCGGGTGCATTCACTGGAGAGGTAAGCGCAAGCATGATTAAGGAGTTTGGCGCAAAGCATGTTATTGTTGGACACTCTGAGCGAAGAAGTTTTTATGGCGAAACAAGTGCTATTGTTGCTGAAAAGGTTAAAGCCTCTTTAGAGGCTGGCCTAATCCCCCTGCTTTGTGTTGGAGAATCATTAGAGCAAAGAGAGGGTGGAAAAACAGAGGCTGTTGTTGCTGAGCAAATTAATGCTGTTATTGAGCTAGTAGGCATCAACGCTTTTAATAATATTATTGTTGCTTATGAGCCGGTATGGGCTATTGGTACAGGGGTTACAGCAAGCCCTGAACAGGCACAATCAGTACACTTGTTTATTCGCAGTCTTCTAGGAGAAAGCAATGAAACAATTGCACAAACTACACCAATTTTGTATGGCGGTAGTATGAATGCTGGAAATGCTAATGAGTTAATAGCATGTCCCGACATTGACGGCGGTTTAATTGGCGGTGCGGCACTTAAAGCGGAAGATTTTTTACATATTTGTAAGGCAGGTTAATATGACATTTCAAATAATTTTAGTGGCCCATGTGTTGTTGGCTTTGGGGCTTGTTGGGCTTATTTTAATTCAGCATGGTAAAGGGGCAGATGCTGGCGCTGCTTTTGGTTCTGGCGCTGCAGGCTCTGTTTTTGGCGCGCGAGGAGCGCACTCGTTCTTATACAAACTAACAGCAGTCTTAGCAATTGGGTTTTTTGTTACTAGTATTAGTCTTGCATATTTTGCAACAACCGAAAGGGTTGCTTCAGACTCAGGGCAAAGCATTATGTCTGAAAATACTATGAGTGATGATTCTGCTGACTCTAATACAAGCGAAATACCTAGCAACTAATCAAAGCCGTCGTGGTGAAATTGGTAGACACGCAGCCTTGAGGGGGCTGTAGCGCAAGCTGTGACGGTTCGACTCCGTCCGACGGCACCATCCTCTCTTTTAATTTTTTTGCTTGATGGAGAAATTTCCCTAGACAATAAAACAAAGGCAAAAGCTGCAAAGATCTTTTTAACTAAAACTAAATTGGATTTATATGAGTCAACATCTAAAATTTTTAAACACCTTTATACAGCGAATTGGAAAAGGAAAATCAAACAAAAAGCCCTCTAGTCCAGAAAGCCTAATCAGCCTTTGTCATCAACTAGTAAGCAATAATAGTGAGGCAACACTATTCTCGCTTGCAAAAATAATTTTAGATGATTTTGTCACTTTCACTGATGAACAAAAAAAACATTTCTTTTCATTGATGCTCAGTCAGTTCAGCGCGAACAAGGCAGAACTAAGAAAAGCGATAGGAGGGCTTCGCATTGATAATGAAAAGCAACTTCGAGCCTTACATAAATTAGCTGAACCAAAAAGCCATGAGCTTCTAAGAAGGTTAAATCAAGTCCCAAATGGGACAGCAGTATTATTAAAGATGAGAGAGTCTCTTCTAAGGTCTTTAAAAAAATCCCCTGAATTAAAGCCACTTGATGCGGATTTTGTTCATTTGTTTAGGTCTTGGTTCAACAGAGGCTTCTTGAGGCTGGAGCGTATTGACTGGTCTACTAGCGCACAAGTACTAGAAAAAATTATGGAGTATGAGGCTGTTCATGATATATCTGACTGGGATGATTTGCACAACAGGGTGGCGGCTGCCGATAAAAGGCTGTATGCTTTTTTTCATCCAGCCCTTCCAAATGAGCCACTTATTTTTATTGAGGTCGCCTTACTAAACGAGGCGCCGAGCTCAATTATGTCAATACTAGACAAGAATATTAAGCCTATCAATCCGCTCAGCGCCTCAACAGCAGCTTTTTATTCAATCTCTAATTGTCAAATGGGTTTAAAAAATGTTTCTTTCGGCAGCTTCCTTATTAAACAAGTGGTAGCTGAAATAGAGCAAGAGCTTAAACAAGTAAGGCAATTTATTACCCTTTCTCCAGTTCCTGGATTAAAAAAATGGGCTGAACAAAACATGCTGTCAGGAGATAAAGAGTTGCCAGAAAACATAGCCAAAGACATTCAGGAGTGCTGCGGAAACAGCAAGCCAAATCAATTAGCTTTGGCCAGAGTTACCTATTATTATATAACCCAAGTGAAACGTAAAAGCGGCCAAGCAATAAACTCAGTTGCTCACTTCCATCTCGGAAATGGGGCTTCTCTTAATCAAATTCATTTAGAGGCGAACACCAATAAATTGGCGTTAGAAGACTCTTGGGGCGTCATGGTTAATTACTTATATGATTCAGAGACAGTAGCAAAAAACCATGAAGACTATGCAAATTTAGAGCCAGTCGCCATCTCTTCTAAACTGACAAAAAACATTCAAGGCAATAAGAAAAAAATCTTAGCGTACACGCCTTAGTATTATTAATCCTTGCTTGTTGTATTTGTTGTTGTACAATCAGCACAGTTTCTTAAGGTTAATCTTATGAATTTTTCTAATAAAACTGTACTTAAGGGCATAGGCCTTATGCTTTTAGGCATGAGCACCGTTCCTTTTCTAGATATCTTTGCCAAGCTTTTAAGTGAAGACTACTCTGTAATGCAGGTTACTTGGATGCGGTTTTTTTTCCACGCTTTTTGGTTACTGCCAATAATTTTTTGGCAAAAAGTTAAGTGGAGAAGAATGCCCGAAAACCCTGGTCTTCAATTCTTAAGAGGCCTAATGCTGACAATGGCGACCTTGTTCTTTTTTGCAGCAATTAAATCTAACCCTATTCCTAACGCACTTACACTTCTTTTTATTTCGCCTCTAGTTGTTGCAATTCTTTCTCCTTTTATATTAGGAGAGCGCTTTGATTTATATATTGGAGTTGGAGTTTCAATAGGTTTTTTAGGTGTTGTGGTAGTTTTGCAGCCAAATAGCGAGCAGTTTCAGCCAAGCTTGTTATTGGCAGTAATTGCAGGAGTGTGTTATGCGCTTTATATTATTTTCACTAAAAAACTATCATTTCGAGCGCCACCAGTGCTGACATTATTTTACTCTGCCATGGTTGGGATACTTATAATGACCCCTTTAGCGATCTCCTCATGGACGGCGCCTGACTTAAGGGGTTTTTTATTGGGCGCAGCAATGGGCTTTTTCGCAGCAGCATCTCACTTTATGATTATTAAGGCTTTTGAGTTTGCTAGCGCCTCTGAGCTAAGCCCATTTAATTATTTTGAGATTGTTGGCGCTATAATTTTGAGCTATTTAGTTTTTGGATTTATGCCCAACTTTCAGGCGATACTTGGCTTAGTTATTATTATTGGTAGCGGCCTCTATGTGTCCTGGCGAGTTATGAAAAACAATCAAAACCAAGATAAGAATCAAGGCGCTGTTATAGAGCCTTTATAGGAAAGGAGATCCACTCTCAGATACGTTTCCATATTTTTTTAACTAACGAATGAAAGCAATGAACTGGCGTACTAAAGCAGAAAATAAATTCGAGTCCTTCTCAGACTGGCTATACGATAACGCGACAAAAGCAATTCTTATTATCGTGCTTTTTGTGGCGGCTCTCGGATCCCAGTTGCCGACACTAAAAATGGACACCTCAACTGAAGGGTTTTTGCATAAGACTAATCCAATGCGAATTGAGTATGACGTCTTTAGAGACCAATTTGGGCGAGATGAAAAGCTAATGATCGCTGTTAAAACTGACAGTATATTTAATCTAGGTTTTCTGAAAAAACTTGACAGCTTTCATAGCGCATTGGAGGACGAGCTTCCTCATATTAAGGGCGTTGATTCGTTAATCAATGCAAGGAATACTTTTGGAATAGAAGGCGAATTGATTGTAGAGCCTTTGATTGATGATTTGCCTGAAACTCAAGAAGACATATCAAGACTTAGGTCAACGATTACAAACAACAGCTTTTATAAAAACCTGCTCTACAGCGAAGATTTTACAATGACCACAGTTACTATAGATACGCAAACTTATTCCAATGTAGAAGCAATAAGCGAGGATGTAAATATAGATTTTGATGAGTACCTAGATTTTGATGAGTACCTAGATTTTGATGCCGAAGTTCAAGTTAATCAAAGTGCCTCTAGGCTCTATTTAAGCGATGCTGAAAACGATGAAATAATTTTAAAAACACAGCAAATAATGGAGCGCTTTAATGACGACAATTTTGAAATATATTTATCAGGATCTGCAGCAATAGCCGGAATATTTAAGCAGGCCTTAATGAATGATGCGGTGGTTTTTATTAGTCTTATGATGGCTATGATAATGATAGTTTTGTTTGCTCTTTTCAGGCGTATTTCTGGAGTGTTTTTGCCGTTAATATGCGTTGGCTTGACGCTTATAACTACTGTCTCATTGATGGCAGTTTTTTCAGCGCCGTTCACAATGGCAACACAGATTATGCCTACTTTTTTACTGGCAGTTGTTACCAGTGCGGCTATTCACCTGTTGGCAATTTTTTATAAGGACCTATTACGTACAAAAGACAAGAAGGCCTCTCTGAGATATGCAATGGGACATTCTGGTTTAGCGATTGTTATGACTTCTCTAACAACTGCAGCGGGGCTGTGGTCATTTTCGTTTTCTGGCGTTGCTCCTGTATCAGACCTTGGTGTTTTTGCGAGTAGCGGAGTTTTAGTTGGATTGTTGTTTACCCTTGTTTTCCTTCCTGCACTAATAGCAAAAACAAACTTTGCCCATCTAGAGCAAAAAGCTGACGTAGAGGGCAACACTTTAATGGACAGAGCGCTTCTTGGTATAAGCAAGGTCGGCACTGGGCGACCAAAACTAATAGTTGCAATAAGCGCTATATTAATAATCTTTGCAGCTGTCGTTGCCACCCAGCTTAGGTTTTCTCATTTCCCTCTTCAGTGGCTACCTGAAGACAACTTTGCTCGTATTGCAACAGAAACTGTAGACGAAAATTTAGGAGGCGCTCTTACGCTAGAGGTAATTATCGATACTGGCAAAACCAATGGTCTCTATAATCCAGAGCTTTTAAGAAAGATAGACGATGTGTCGGAAAACATAGACTCCATTACTAGTGGCAACATGTTTGTTGGAAAAGTTATTAGTTTTATCGATATCATTAAGGAAACAAATAAAGCGCTTAATGAAAATAGAGAAGAGTACTATTCTATTCCGGATAACCCAGACCTGATTGCGCAAGAGTTCTTGCTTTTTGAAAGCAGCGGAAATGGAGATCTTAACAGTCTTGTTGATGCAAACTACTCTAAAGCACGCTTAACACTTAAAACACCATTCATCGATTCGCTCGAAGCAAAAATATTTATTGACAGGGCGCAGACATATCTAGATAAAGAGTTTGGGGCACTTGCCTCGGTCTCTTTTACGGGAATTGGAACCCTGATGACAGTTACCTTTGAAGAGGCAATATATAGCAGCGCAACCAGCTACATATTGGCTTTTTCATTAATTACTGTATTAATGGTGCTTCTAATTGGCAATTTAAAAATTGGACTTATTAGTATGATTCCAAATATCCTGCCGATTATATTTCTGTCAACTATCATGGTTATCTTTAAGATGCCGCTTGACATGTTTACGCTATTAATTGGCGCAATCGCTCTTGGATTGGCTGTAGATGATACAGTGCACTTTATGCACAACTTTAGGCGTTATGAACTTCAGTATAACGACGTTGATAAGGCTGTTAGATTAACGCTTATGGGCACGGGTAGAGCAATAACCTTGACGTCAATAGTGCTCGCACTTGGCTTTCTAGTTTTGACATTTTCGCAAATGAACAACATGTTTGATTTTGGTGTTTTAACTGCATGCGCAATTCTAGTTGCACTAGTGGCTGATTTTTTCTTAATGCCCGCAATAATGAAACTCATTATTAAGGATAAAGCCAATATATAAACTGGCAAGAACCGAACAAAAAAAGGCGCCTGTGAGCGCCCTTTTAATTGAATTTTTTAAGCGTTATGTTTGAGCCTGTGCCATAACCTCTTCAACAAAGTTGTCTTCTTTCTTCTCCATTCCTTCGCCAACCTCATAGCGAATAAAAGATTCAACTTCTGCACCTTTAGACTTAACAAGAGCTCCAACTGTAGTATCTGGGTCTTTAACGAATGATTGTCCATAAAGAGTAACTTCGTTGACAAATTTTTTCATTCTACCAACAATCATTTTTTCAATTATGTTGTCTGGTTTGCCGCTTTCTTTGGCCTGTTCTATAAAGATTGCTTTTTCACGTTCAACCAGCTCACTTGAAAGTTGATCTTCGCTGACACACTCTGGTTTAGAGGCCGCAACATGCATTGCTATATCTTTAGCCAGCTCGCCGTCTGTTCCAGATAAAACAGTAAGGACAGCAATACGCTCACCATGTTTATAAGCGCCTAATACGCCATTTTCTGTAGTAACAATCTGGAGTCTTCTGACAGAAATATTTTCACCAATTTTTGCTATAATGCCCTGTCTAGCCTCATCAACTGTTTCGCCAGAATCTAAAGTTTGGCTTAAAAAAGCCTCAAGAGACTCAGGTTTATTCTTTAATGCAAGACTTCCTAAAGCATCAACAAAGTCGATAAAGGCGGAGCCTTTTGTAACAAAGTCTGTTTCAGAGTTGACTTCGAGAATTACAGCGTTTTTGTTGTCATCGCTAACGGTCAGGTTTACAAGACCCTCTGATGCAACACGCCCGGACTTTTTAGCCGCCTTGGCTGCGCCTGACGCTCGCATTAGGTCAATTGCTGCCTCTAGGTCTGCACTTGTTTCCATTAAGGCTTTCTTGCAGTCCATCATGCCTGCGCCTGTTCTTTCTCTTAGTTCCTTAACTAAAGCGGCTGTAATTGCCATAAGTAATCTCCTCTATATGCGCTTAGTTGATTTATTTAGTTTCCGACTTCTTAGCTGCTGGTTTCTTAGCTGCTGGTTTCTTAGCTGCTGGTTTCTTAGCTGCTGGTTTCTTAGCTGCTGGTTTCTTAGCTGCTGGTTT
>ENA-ORCY01000823-ORCY01000823.1-marine-metagenome-genome-assembly--contig:-NODE-823-length-16244-cov-3.011196_pt1 | contig 16244 bp, 20 predicted proteins | sample MGYA00248634_ERZ508507 | MGnify/ENA primary metagenome ERZ508507 (study PRJEB26178, sample SAMN06266269) | marine metagenome | isolation source: Columbia River Estuary | place: USA:Columbia River Estuary... | reverse complement strand
CCCTTCACCATCGCATCATCTCCTGAAGAAAAGTGTCTGCGATTCGTCATTCGTGATCTTGGTGACTGGACTCACTTACTTGTTGCTTCGCTTGCCATTGATGATCGCGTCATCGTTGAAGGACCGTACGGTCATTTAGCCCCGATTCCTGATCACCCCGTTGACCAAGTCATTTGGGTGGCCGGCGGCGTTGGAATTACTCCCTTCCTCGGAACATCCCTCTCACGTGATCCAAGCGATGGCCCCACGCCACACCTTTTTTACTGCGTTCCATCTCGATTTCAGGCTCCGGCAATTGATGTGTTGGAAACTGCAGATCGTGAAGGTCGTATTCATCTACATGTGTACGCGTCTGATGAAAAGAATCGCTTAGAGCCACGTCATGTGCTCTTAGAAACAAGTACTGATCACCTACGAAACGCCCACATTGTGATGTGTGGACCCGACTCACTCGTGACATCAATGAAATCTGGCCTTCGCACAAAAGGTGCGCGACATATGCATGTTGAAGGCTTCGACATGCGAAGCGGATTCGGACCAGATATGTCTCGTGATATTGATGATCTTGTTCGATCTCAATTACGCCGCTTCGCATCTCGCAAGTAAAAACTGATCTCAATCTTAAGAATTCACAGGCAACAAACCCTGACCGAATCTCTCTATTAAACGAAGATATGATTTTCAACCGTGGACAATTCATCGGGCAATAACTACACAGGCGAGTTCGCTGTTGAAGCAAGTGGTCTCACCAAACATTACGGAGACGTCGTAGCGCTCGATGGCCTTGATCTTTCGGTGCCAACTGGCACGGTGCTCGGTCTACTTGGTCCGAATGGTGCTGGCAAAACCACAGCTGTTTCGATTCTCACCACACTCATCGCGCCCGATGGCGGCACAGCACGAGTCGCTGGCGTGGACGTCATCAAAGAACCCCAACGGGTGAGATCTTTGATTGGTTTGTCCGGGCAATACGCCGCTGTTGATGAACATCTCACTGCAACAGAAAACCTTGAAATGATCGGATGCCTATACGGCATGCGTCGCCCGGCCGCCCGCAAAAAAGCGAGCGAACTTATTGAGCGCTTTCGATTGGGCGATTCTGCGCATCGACCACTCAAAACTTTCTCGGGCGGTATGAGAAGGCGTATCGACTTGGCAGGAGCACTACTCGCCGATCCCCCAGTTCTTTTTCTAGATGAACCGACGACCGGTTTAGATCCGCGAAGTCGTGGCGAATTGTGGGATGTCATTCGCGAACGCGTTGAAGCTGGCACCACCGTGGTTCTGACGACGCAATATCTTGAAGAAGCCGATCAGTTAGCTCACGACATCGTGGTCATTGATCACGGTCGCGCGATTGCACGGGGAACCTCACAAGAATTGAAACGACGCATCGGTGGTGAGCATCTCGATATTCACCTTGCGTTGCTTACGGATATTTCTCGTGTTGAGGCAATCGTCCGACCATTCGCAATTGGGGCCGTTCGCATTGACGATCAAGAGGTTCTCGTTTCGATTCCCGTTTCAAAGGGCATTGAGGCTCTTGGTTCGGTGATGGCAGAAATCACGGCCCAGAACATAGAGATCGTTGACATTGGTTTGCGACGACCCACGCTTGATGACGTATTCATGGAACTCACCGGACACAAGACACAGGAGGAGCAGTCATGATCAGCATGATTCGCGATGCCACCACAATCGCCCGACGAAACGTCATTCGCATCAGCCGCGTGCCTGAAGTGATGGTGTTCGTCGTCATTCAGCCACTGATGTTCGTGTTGCTCTTCGCCTATGTGTTCGGAGGATCAATCGATATTCCGGGCGGCAGTTATCGCGAGTTCCTTATTGCTGGAATTTTTGCTCAAACCGTCGTGTTCGGCGCAACGTTCACTGCATCAGGATTGGCCGAAGACGTACAAAAAGGTTTGATTAACCGATTCAGATCGTTGCCAATGTCGCGCTCGGCTGTCGTGGCTGGTCGCACAGCCAGCGATGTGGTCTACAACTTGCTGTCAATCATCATCATGTCGTTGGCCGGGTTTGCAGTGGGCTGGCGCATCCGCGGTTCAATTCTTGATGCTGTCGTTGCTTACTCGTTGCTGCTCTTCTTCTCGTACTCGTTTTCATGGGTGATGGCATGTCTTGGGTTGTTGGTTCCCGCACCTGAAGTCGTCAATAACGCAACATTCATTGTGCTCTTCCCACTCACGTTTATCGCAAACACTTTCGTACCGTCTGACAGTTTGCCCGGCATCTTGAAACCCATCGCCGAATGGAACCCAGTGTCGACATTGACACACGCGGTTCGTGTTCGTTTCGGAAACTTGCCAGCCGAAACTCCTGAGCCAACTTCGTGGCCGCTACAGAACGCGATGTTGTACTCGCTCGGTTGGGCGATTCTCTTGATCGTTATCTTCGCCCCAATCGCCACACGGTTGTATCAGCGCACCGGGAAACGCTAAGCAGTTTGATCGCGAAGTGAGAGTAATTCGGCTTCAGGTTGACAAACGCTTTGGTGCACTCGCACCACGGCGTAAGCACAGGCCGAAACGAATCTGTCGGCGACTAAGCGTGCTGACCACCGGTATGGGCAAAAGTCTTGCTTGTGATCTGCCAGTGTCCCTCAAGAATTGACAGCTGGAAGAAATTCGTAAACGAAAGTGTTCCCCAAAATCCGTCTTCTGTCACCGTCGCAATAGCGGCCGTACCAGCAATCTGAATATCTACAATCTTCGCGGCCGTTGGGTGGCCAGGTGTCTCAACCATCAATGCAACAAAGCCTGCTTTGTCAACGTCGTAGTCGGTGCCGCCCATTGTGCCGAACCAACGTGCACTGGAATGAAACGCTTCGTTTAACTTGTCAGCGTTACCTTTTCCGGCACCTTCGATATAGAGATTAATTAGTCTCGTTACTTCCTGTAGATCTTTGCTCATTTTGTTCCCTCCGTAGTTAGAGGAAATAAAACCAGAGGCGGCGGGGAATGTAAATAGACACCGGATGGAATGCTCAGCGATGAACAAATCCAACAACTTCGCAATTCTGAGGGTGCCGCATTTGATCGTTTATTTCTCGAAGGAATGATCATGCATCACGAAGGCGCGATCAAAATGGCTCAGAAAGTAACTGGCTCAACAAACAAAGAAGTTGCTGCCTTGGCTGCTGCGATTATTGAAGCCCAAGAAAAAGAAATAGCTTTGATGAAGGAATTAATTAAGTTCTACTAAAAGTTAAAGCCCAACCCTCAACTTATGATTTGATAAGAGTTGGGCTTTACTCCGTAAATTACTTAGCTGCGCCAGCTTCCTTTGCTCCTGGAACTTCTAGCAACTTTCCAGTTTCAACTTCATAGACATATCCATGAATTGGAATGTTCTTTGGTACCAATGGGTGGCGGCGAATGCGCTCGACATCTTCAACTACAGCTTTGTTGCGATCTGCGATTGTCAGCCAGTCGATGTATGCAGCCTCGGTTGAACCTGGTCCCTTACCAACATCGTAGAAACCTTCTTCTCCAAGTGCAGCTGTCTCGAGGCTCTTAGATAGCAGTCCGCGCATTGCCTCATCGGTAAAGAACTCCATACCGCAATTGCTGTGGTGAATAACAAACCATTCCTTTGTGCCGAGAAGCTTGTATGAAATAACTAGTGAGCGGATCGCATCATCTGATGCGCGTGCACCTGCGTTACGAATAACGTGGGCATCTCCCTCACTTAAGCCTGCGTACTTTGCTGGATCAAGTCGAGCATCCATGCAAGTCAATATTGCAAACTGACGTGCAGGTGGCAAAGCAAGTTTTCCCTTTTCGCCAAAGCTTTCAACATACTTCTTATTAGCATCCAATACTTCATTCAAGACTGACATTGATAGCTCTCCGATTTCAGATCTAACAAGAGCAGATCTCTTGTTACGTCGCAGAAATTAGCATCTATAAATTGAAAATAGAACTCAATACAAAATCGCACCTGCAAACTACATGCAGGTGCGATTTTGTCTTAAAGAAGTTAAAAGAGATTTATTCCACCAAATTTAAATGGAATTGCTTGTGTTGCGGTCTTGTCCTTCGCATTGTGATCATTTGTTACATAAATAATGCACTTTGTGTGAATGCAATCCCCATCTTTGAAATACTTATCTACCTTGATTGAAAGCTTTCCTGTTCCTGGCTTAGCTCCCATTTTTTGATCTGCAGCTACATTTGAAACCCACAACTTTGAAGCTTTTGCAGGGTTGCACGCAGATGGCTCGTTTGTTTCCTTTTCGATCCCCATGCACTGGGAAATGTAAATTCCGTGCTCTTTTGGCAGACCAGTGACGGAAATAGACACCAGTCCAGTCTTTGTTGAGATCTTGCTTGAGTTAGCTACCTTCACCTTTACGGCTGCATTAGCTGGTTGAGCGCCGAGGATTAAGAGCAGGACTGTAGTTATAGCTGCAAGCTTTTTCATGAATTCTCCGTTTGTTATCGATTTATTGTATGAAACCGTAATGGGAGACAAATTGCTCCGCATCTTGAAAAGGTGTGACTTACGTCTTGTTTAAGTAGAATTCTCAAATGCTGGGTGGAATCAACAACGGACTATTTCTGCAATCCTTTGGAGGGTTTGTGGGTCTTGCGCTATTGATTTTGGTTCTTAAATGGGGATTTTCTTCCAATAAGAGATTGATTATCACGCCCATTAAAGCTGGAAAGAAAGATCAATATGGTTTGCTCAAGCCGTTGCAAACTCCTAGCAACTACATCGAAGCACAAATGAGTTTGCAGAAATTAATCGATGCAAATATCAAGGCAACCCTGACGCAAACCTTGGATGGCCCTCAGTTGATGGTCTTTGAAAAGGACTTAAAGATTGCGGCAGCAGTTCTAGCCAAGTAATTCAGCTAGCAGAGCTTCTACTCGGCCTTTAATCTCATCGCGGATTACGCGAACAGATTCAATCCCTTGTCCTGCGGGATCATCCAAAACCCAATCTTCGTAACGCTTTCCTGGGTAGAACGGACAAACATCCCCGCAACCCATTGTGATTACTGCATCAGATTCTTGAACTGCCTCTGTTGTCAAAACTTTTGGAGTGTTGTTAGCAATGTCGATTCCAACTTCAGCCATTGCCTCTACTGCAATTGGGTTAATTGAATCTTTAGGGGCACTTCCTGCAGACAAAACTTCTACGCGACCTTGCCCAAGCTCACGCATAAACCCTGCCGCCATCTGTGAACGGCCTGCGTTATGAACGCAGACAAAAAGTACGGTTGGTTTATTTGTCATGTGTCAGCGCTTTCACTAATCCCAGACCGATGAGGGCTCCGAGAATTTGGGCGGCAATAAATTGAGGTGCACATTCAGGTGCGATTCCTGCAAAAGAGTCACTAAAGGTTCGTCCAATTGTTACTGCAGGGTTTGCAAATGAGGTAGAACTAGTGAAGAAGTAAGCACTTCCGATCCAGGCAGCCACGGCTACAGGGATGACCGTTAAATTCTTTTGAGTAACAAGAAGGTTGATAACAAGGATTAACCCAGCGGTGGCAACGATCTCAGCCAAGTACAGATTACTTCCGGAACGAAGTTTTGTTGCTGTTTCCACAATCGCATGATCAAACATGGCATTTGCAAGTAAGGCACCTGAAATCGCACCTAGAACTTGAGCGATTGCATATTGAATGAATTGAAGAACTGAGCTTTTGCCTAGAATGAGATCGACCAAAGTTACGACTGGATTAAAGTGCGCGCCGCTAATTGGAGCAAGGATCAAAATCAAAACTGCCAAGCCAAAGACTGTCGCGATTGTGTTGATTAGCAGTTGTAGACCAACATCCTTAGTCAGATCTGTAGCCATGATTCCGGAGCCAACAACGATTGCAACCAAAAGGGTGGTACCTAAGTACTCAGCTAGAAGCTTCTTCATGAGATGAGGTTACTCATTTCTTGGTTAATACAAGGTGAACAATGACAAAACCCCACACATCAAAGTGATGAGCGGGGTTTTGTTTAAGGCTATTTATGAAACTGCGATGATGTCTACAACGAAGATCAAAGTCTCATTTGGTCCGATTGGGCCTGAACCATTTGGACCGTATCCCTTATCTGCTGGGATAACCAACAGACGACGTCCGCCAACCTTTGCCCCAGGCAAGCCTTCTTGCCATCCAGCGATTACACCAGAAAGTGGGAATGTTGCTGGCTGTCCGCCTGACCATGAAGATTCAATTAGCGCGCCGTTTGACCAAGTCATCAATGTGTAATGAACTGTCAACGTTGAAGTTGGAAGAATCTCTGTTCCTGTTCCAACGATGATGTCTTGTGTTTGCAAAGTTGTTGGTGCCGCACCTGTTGGAGGTGTAATTGTTGGTGCTTCGCCTGCGTTACCTGTTACCGCTGGAAGTCCTGCTGCTGATCCTGACACTGTGTCATCTCCTCCGAGTGTTGTGAATGATGCAAAACCAATTGCTAATACGGCAAGAACCGCAAATACTTTCAATAGGGTTTTCTTTGGCATGGTTCTCCTTGTTATTCGATTTCGCCGATTAATTTAAACTCGCCATCACCGATCTGGCCTTGTGAGCGGTAAAGCTCTAACTTGGCACGGGTATCGGCAATATCAAGGTTGCGCATAGTGAGTTGCCCAATGCGATCTACTGGGCCAAAGGCAGCGTTTTCGGTGCGCTCCATTGAAAGTTTTTCAGGGTGATAACTAAGTCCTGGACCTGTTGTGTTGATGATCGAATAATCATCTCCGCGACGCATGCGAATAGTTACTTCACCAGTAACTGCAGATGCAACCCAACGCATCAGTGATTCGCGAAGCATCAAAGCTTGAGGATCAAACCAACGACCTTCATACAAAAGTCGACCTAGACGGCGACCTTCTGCGTGGTAATTAGCAATTGTGTCCTCGTTATGGATTGCACTGATTAAACGCTCGTATGCAATAAAGAGCAGCGCCATTCCTGGTGCTTCATAAATTCCACGGCTCTTTGCTTCAATAATTCTGTTTTCAATCTGATCTGCCATACCAAGACCGTGGCGACCACCGACAGCATTTGCTTCCTTCATCAAATCAACAACATCATCAAAAGATTTGCCGTTGATAGCAACGGGGCGACCTTGCTTAAATGAGATCTTCACATCTTCAGTGTCGATCTTTACGGCAGGATCCCAGAAGCGCACACCCATAATTGGTTGAACTAACTCAACTGAAGTATCTAAGTTCTCAAGGCTCTTTGCCTCATGTGTTGCACCCAAAATGTTTGCATCCGTTGAGTAAGCCTTTTCGGTGCTGTCGCGATATGGCAAGCCATGAGCGACTAACCATTCAGACATTTCCTTACGGCCGCCAAGTTCTGTTACGAAATCTTGATCAAGCCAAGGCTTATAGATGCGCAAGTTTGGATTTGCTAGAAGCCCATAACGATAGAAACGCTCGATGTCATTGCCCTTATATGTTGATCCGTCGCCCCAGATTTCAACTGAATCTGAATGCATCGCGCGCACAAGCATTGTTCCTGTAACTGCGCGTCCCAATGGAGTTGTATTGAAATATTGTTTTCCACCTGAGCGAATGTGAAAGGCACCGCAAGCAATAGCAGCTAGACCTTCTTCAACAAGTGCGCTCTTGCAATCAACAAGGCGTGAGATCTCTGCGCCGTATTCCTTTGCGCGCACTGGAACTGAATCAATATCTGGCTCGTCATACTGGCCAAGATCTGCTGTGTAGGTGCAAGGCACTGCGCCTTTGTCTCGCATCCAGGCAACAGCCACTGATGTGTCGAGCCCACCAGAAAAGGCGATACCTACTTTTTCGCCAACTGGAAGGGATGCAAGGACCTTGGACATGTGCCAAGTCTAACGGATGTTAAGAGTAGGAAGTTTCTTCTCTAAGGCAGGAGTAAGGCCCCATTGTGCGGTAATTTCGAGATATCTATCAATATCTAACTTCTCTGGCTTTGCATCTGTCTTGACTGCACGAATCATCAAATTACGTGGAGTGTGTTCTCCCCCAACAAACTCAATTACCTCAACTCGATATCCAACTATTCGCAAGAGCTGAGCACGCAAAGAATCAGTCAAAAGATCACCAAGGCGCTCTTTCATTAAACCAAACTTTGTTAGCGCTCCCCATGGTTCTGGCGCACTATCTATTTGCTTTTGAATATCGTGATGACAGCACGGTGCAATCAACAAAAGCTTTGCTCCGCCGTTAACAGCCCATGCAATTGCATCATCTGTTGCGGTGTCGCATGCATGCAAGGCAATGGCCACATCTGCCATATCTGCCGTTGTCTTTGAGATCTCTTCAGCCTTGAAGTTAATTGTCTTTGTAATACCCAGTTTTTGCGCAATCGCGTTATTGCGATCCCGTGAATCTGGTCGAACATCGATTCCTGTTACTTCAACTGGGATTCCAGACTTCATCAGAAACTGATGAGCTGCAAATGTTAAGTAAGCATGTCCACAACCAAGATCTGTAATGCGCAAGGGGTTTTGCTCAGTGGGTTTATGAATCTGCCCAGCCTCAATTGCAGCGTTGAGAGTTGGCGAGAGCAAACGCAAGAACTCCTCGACCTGCTTGTACTTATCTTGACGGGAAGGCTTAATGATTCCTTTAGCATCTGCGATACCAACTTCACGTAAGAAGGGATCGTTTGAATCTAACAGTCGATCCTTCTTTTTATCATGTGCCAGGTTTTGTTCTGATTCACGCTTTTCTGTGTGCACCTGGGCATCCCCGCTTTTTGTTATGCGCACCGAGTAAGCCTCGTGCGTGCTTTCCACAGTGATGTTTGCATAGCCGCTATCTAGTAACTGATCCACAGCAACTTGTTGCGGCAAAAGGTTCTTGGTAGTTGTTGCACGTCCATCGTTTTGCATCAATTGCAGATTTAAAACACCTTTAATCTCAACTAATCGAATATCAATGCGCTCAAACTCAACCTGCATGTTGCGGCGTCGGCCAGATAAAACCGCACGAACAAAGGTTGTTGTATCAAGAATCTTTGAACTGGCAGCAGCCAATGCGTCTTCACGAGATATTTGCATGGTCTTAGCGAGGAGCAATAATCGCTGTGCCCTTTTCATGATCCAGAATAGTTAGCTCATGATTTGGTAGGGCCTTTGCAAAGTCTTCAGCCAATTTACGTTCACCTTCGCGATTAACATCATCAATTATCACGATTGCAGATGCTGACAACTTGTCCTTGAACTGTTTCAAAGCTGGATATCGTGCTTCAGGGTTTTTTGATCCTGGTGGGCCATCAATTATTAGAACATCGATTTTCTTAAGATCTTTTATCGCATCCACGTCATACCACTCAGATCCGTTGGCATATGGCTTCAATGGAGCTATTCGAACATCAACACCTCGAACCTTGTGCTCCTTGAGGAGTGCAACAGTTTTTGCACCCCATGCATCTGAGTTATCAATACTCACGATCTTTCGTGCACCAGATTTGGCAGCAACAAGTGTGGAAATACCTGAACCTAATTCAACTACCAATCCAGGTTTATTCTTCTTAACAATCTCAGAGATAGCTAGTAATAAATCAGGTGATGCAGCCCAGCTGCGCGTTGATGGGATGGCGGCTTTGAAATCTAAAAGATTTGTTAGCTGAGTGAAAGCTTCAGTTTGTCGATATGCGATCATCGAGCTCTTTTTACTTTCCAGGGATAACTTCTGGATGTCCCGTGTTATTGCAGCAGAGGTTTTGCTCACCTTTGAGTGAAGTGATCGCAGCAATTTGGCGCAATATGCCAGGCCCAACAGAATTAGGAAAAGTAGAGCGCTATAAAGAATCTCCATGTATGAAGTGTACCGTCGATGGGATTAACCCCTTTTAAGGCGGGTTTTGAATTAACAAATGAGGCCGCTGCTCCAAAACGTTATAAAAGCGCAACCTTGAGGGAGTTATTACACACTTTTTACATTGTCTCTGTATTGCCCTATCCGTAACCTTTCACCATGAAATCTTCGCCATGGTGGAAAGAAGCAACGATCTATCAGATCTACCCACGATCATTTTTTGATAGCAATGGTGATGGTGAGGGCGATTTACCAGGAATAACTTCAAAGCTTGAGTATGTAAAGGCGCTAGGCGTTGATGCAATTTGGCTGAGTCCTTTTTACACCTCCCCAAATAAAGATGGTGGATATGACGTTGCCGATCCCCGAGATGTTGATCCACGCTTTGGAAACTTGGCTGATGCTAAGAAAATGATTGATGTCGCACATTCATTGGGTCTACGAGTCTTAGTTGATGTTGTTCCTAACCACTTTTCAGATCAGCATGTGTGGTTTCAGGCTGCACTAAAGGCAGGACGCGGGTCGCCAGAGCGTTCACGTTTTCATTTCTATGATGCAAAGCCTGATGGAACTCCCCCAAATAACTGGATCTCACTTTTTGGCGGACCATCATGGACACAGGTAGAAGATGGACAGTTCTATTTGCATCTATTTGATTCATCTCAGCCTGATCTCAATTGGGAAAACCCAGAAATTTTTATAGACTATGAAAAGACTTTACGTTTTTGGTTGGATTTTGGTGTTGATGGATTCCGCATTGATGTTGCACACGGTTTAGTAAAAGAAGATATATTCAAAAATCACCCAGATCCACAAGGCTTAAGTGATGCTCTGCGACTTGATGTGATCATGGATGTTGAAAAGCGCTTTGCTTTGTTGGAAACGGTTCCTTTCTTTGATCGCCAAGGCGTCCACGAGATTTACCGTAAGTGGCGCAAGCTATTTGATTCATATGGTGATCGCGAAGTAATGGCTGTTGCGGAGGCCTGGGTGCATCCACCAGTTAATGCCACCCGTTATGTGCGCCCAGATGAGCTTCATCAAGTATTTAATTTTGACTTACTAGATGCTCCCTTTGATGCTGCCCATCTTCACGATGTCATCAGCAGAACAATTGAATTACTCGCAAATGTTGATGCCCTACCAACGTGGGCTCTTAGTAATCATGATTCACCTCGTGTTGCATCTCGCCTCGGTGAGCTGCAGTCGCGCGCACTCACCATATTTGTTTTTGGATTACCTGGCTCTTGTTATGTTTACGCTGGCCAGGAACTTGGATTGCCAGATGGCGTAATGCCAGATGGAGCACGTCAAGATCCGATTTACTTCCGTACAAAGGGAAGCCAAAAGGGTCGAGATGGTGCGCGAGTTCCATTGCCGTGGTCGGATGAGAGTGCACCATTTGGATTTACATCCGGAACTCCTTGGCTGCCGATGCAGGATAGTTGGAAAGATTTAACAGTAGAAAAGCAAAACGTTGATCCAAAGAGTTCTCTTAATGTCTATCGCAACGCTCTCGAATTGCGAGCAGAACATCTTGTGACAACTGGTGAGATGACATGGCTTGAATCACCTACACACGGTTCTAAGAACCCATTACTACTTGCCTATCGACGCGGCAATGTTTCTGTTTATATGAACCTGGGAGAATCCTTGGTTGAGGTGGAAATCACTGGCAAAGTCCTGATCGCAAGCGCGGGAGTACCAGATGGTCGCGATGGAAAAATAACGATTCCACCTGTTTCAACTCTCTGGGTGCACCACTAACTGGCACAATACCGCCATGGAATCTACGACTGTATGGCTTGTAACACTTGGCGGATTATCTGCTGTAATCATCTTTGACTTAATTCTTGCGGTCTTGCGTCGTAATAAAGAGACAAGCATGGCTGAAGCGGGAATTTGGACTGTTATTTATGTTACCGCTGCCTTGGTCTTTGGTTACTTCATGCCTAACTGGACGACAGATCCCAATGCGCAAAAAGAATTTGTTGCAGGCTGGCTCACTGAGTATGCGCTTTCAGTAGATAACGTATTTGTCTTTGTAATTATCTTTAGCCGACTTCAAGTAGAAAAAACTAAGCAACAGCTTGTGCTGCTACTAGGAATCACTATTGCCCTTGTCCTTCGTGGTGGATTCATCGCAGCAGGTAGTGCAATCCTTGAGAAATTCTCAGGAGCCTTCTTCATCTTTGGTGCATTCTTAATCTTTACCGCATACAAGCTCTTGTCAGAGCATGATGAAAAGGAATGGAAAGAAGATCGTCTCGTCACCTTCTTACGTAAGAAGGGTGCAACTACATTTACTATTGCATTAGTTTCTCTTGGGTTTACAGATCTAGTATTTGCTCTTGATTCAATCCCGGCAATCTTTGGAATCACCCGTGATCCATACATCGTGGTGTGCGCAAACTTCTTTGCGCTGATGGGCTTGCGCCAGTTGTATTTCTTATTGCAGGGCTTGCTCCAGCGCTTGGTGTATCTATCCAAGGGGCTCTCATTTATCTTGGCCTTCATCGGCTTCAAGATGATCATCGAAGCCTTCCATGGCATCGGTATTCATAAGCTAGCTGGCATTGAACTTCCACACGTTGCAATTGAATTCAGCCTGGGAGTAATCGTTGCGACTCTGATTGTTACAGCGGTAGCAAGTCTTACAGCCACACGTAAAGATGGAACTGAGATCGTTTAAAGATCTGATTTCATTGTTCGTAAAGTTTCACGATCATAATCTTTTGTGCGCTCATGAATCTTTCGGATCTGTAAGGCAAAAGCTTTAATCGCTATATCAAAGGCTGCTAAGTCATTGAACTCGGCTGCTTCTGCGCGCAATAGTGGACCTGCACCGTGTGATGTCAGCACAACCTTGTGTTTACGTTTGCCCTGTTGGGGATTTGTCTCGTGAAGAACTTCCACTTCAACACGATCGATAGCTACGCTAAATCGCTCCATGCTGCTGAGTTTTTCTTCGGCGATTGTTTTGAAATCATCTGCTAAATCTGCGTGACGGGTATGAATTTGTATCTTCATACTTAGAAGGGTAGTACTAATACCACCGCTGTCGCTATGGATGCGAGTAAAAAAGATTTACCCAGGATTTTCAGCGCTGTCGCTCGGTCAGCAGCCCGATCTTCCACGCTTGCAACTCTCTTGATGTCTCCCATTTTGCCGACATTAAATGTTCCGGCTAAGCCGTAGGCTAAACAAAACTTACTGCGCGATTGAACAAAGCCAACCGAGGCGACCATTAAAGGAAAGAAGATTCCCAAACGAATAGCTGTAGGGGCATCGACGGTGTTAAAAGTTAAAAGAGTTGAGATCGAAAAGAACAATCCAACGAGTGCTACTAATTGCCTGCGGCGGATTTCACCTTTGCCAATATTGCAGGTACCAGGGATGTATGCGTAATCAGGCATCTTCAAATTCATCTTCGTCGACCCAAGTGTCAGCAACAGAATCTTCTTGATGCTCTACCCAAGAAAGAAATGAGCCAACAGCGCGAAAGGCCAAGATGGCTACTGTCGCTGCTGCGAATACTCGACGAAATGCTTTGAACATGAGATAAAAATACAGCCTTTTGCTGAATATTTCCTTACAGAGCGGCTAACGCTTGCTGAATGTCTGCCCATAAGTCATCAACATGCTCGCATCCAACTGAAAGGCGAATCAATTGCTCGGGAACAGAAGGGCTTTCAAGTGCCCAACGTCGACGGCGCTCCCACAGTGATTCAATCCCACCAAGACTTGTTGCATGGGTGATTAGCTTTGATGACTCACACACCTTTTGGGCATCTTCTGCTGTTCCATCAACTTCAAAGGAAACTACTGCGCCAAACCCTGGATAGCGGACCTTTGTCACCTTTGAATGCTGGGACAAGCGAGTTACTAAATCTTTTGCATTACTTTCTGCCGCTCTAAAACGAATAGGAAATGATCTGATTCCCCGTAATGCAAGCCATGCCTCAAATGGGCCTGGGATTGAACCATTAAATCGTCGAGATTCTTCTAACCTCTTAAATAGTGCTTCATCATTTGTTGATAGTGAGCCCAATAAAACATCGCTGTGACCAGCTAAGAACTTAGTAACAGAATGCATAACAATGTCTGCGCCCATTGTTAATGGCTTTTGCACAAGAGGTGTTGCAAAGGTGTTATCAACTGCAACGCCGATTCCGAGCTTCTTTGCCGCTGAGATCAACGCTGGCAAATCTGCAATATCTAGACATGGATTAGTCGGAGACTCCAACCACACCAATGCTGCGCCTTTCATAGCCGCAATTACTTCTTCAGTGTTTGTTATTTCAACAAAGCGAACCTCTAAACGTCCCGTTGAATGGAGTTGATTAAGCAATCCCATAACTCCGCTATAGCCCTGATTAGATGCAACTACTGGTGCACCAATTGGCAGAATAGAAAAGACTGCACTGACCGCTGCCATGCCTGATGAAAATGAAAGTGTTGCTCCACCTTCTAGTTCACCAATTGCAGTTTCTAGTGCGCTCCAACTTTCATTTCCGTAACGTCCATAACCAACTGGACCACCTGCGTGATAGGTAGAAGAAAAAACTAATGGAGGATTAAGAGGAGCATCAGGTGCTGCATCTGGGCGACCGGCAGTGATCGCAGATGTTTCTGGGTGAAGGCTCATTAGATAAGTCTAATTGTTTGCCAGCACAGCCATGGCCGCATTATGACCAGGAATTCCACTTACTCCCCCGCCACGGATAGCCCCTGCGCCACAGATAAAGATGCGTGGGTCATCTGTTTCAACGCCCCACGTAGGTGCTGATCCATCTTCACGAAAGGGCATCGATAAATCCTTGTGAAAAATATTGCCCCGTGGCAGGGCAATTGCTTCCTCAATATCAAGTGGTGACTTGACCTCAATTGCAGCGATCACATCTTCGATAGGTTCTGCCAAATACTCATTGATAGATAACAGTGCTGAAGCAAGCGCCACCTCACGAGCGCCATCGTTGTCTGCATCAAATAATGATGCGGGGGTGTGGAGTCCAAAAAGAGTGAGCGTTTGATAACCGGCAGCTTGTAAATCTGCACCCAAAATCGATGGATCAGACAATGTGTGGCAATACATTTCAATTGGCATCTTGGCTGGCATCACACCTGATTTAGCTTCTTTATATGTCTGTTCTAACTGTGAAAAACTCTCATTGGCATGGAAGGTTCCGGCAAATGCAAGCCGTGGGTCTATTCCTGACTTTAACTGAGGTAAACGCTTTAACAAGATGTTGATTTTCATCTGTGAACCATCTAATGATTTCGGTTTAACTTTTCCGCGAAGCTTTGCTAACACGGCAGGTGCGGCATTAGACAGCAAGTAATCAGATTGATAGACATCGCCAGATTCAGTTCTGACAGCCACACCTGAGTGATCACTGACAATTGAAGTGACCTTTGAATTGACTTTGATTTCCACACCTAGATCAGTTGAAGCACGAATGAGCTCTTTGACGAGAGCGCCCATTCCTCCAACCGGAACTTTCCACTCTCCCGTGCCATTACCCATGAGGTGATAGAGAAAACAGATATTTGCTTGTAGGTCGTAGGCAGAGGCGAATGTTCCAATTAATGCATCTGTTAAAACAACACCTTTGACAAGATCGTTCTTAAAACGATTATCGATCTCAATTCCTATTGGTTTTTCAACTAAGTAATCCCAAACTGTTGGCAGATTTATTTCAGCCTTTAACTCACTTCTGGTCTTTAATGGTTGCAAAAGTGTTGGGGCAATCTTTTGGGCAAACTGTGCTACCTCGCCATAAAACTCTTGCCAGGCTTTTGCTTCTGCCCCTGTGGGATCTAATTCATTAAATGATGCTGCTGTCTTTTCATCCCACAGCCGAGAAACGTAGAGACCTTTGTCTGCATACGGGGTGTAGCTAGAAACCTGGCGAGAAATGCATTCAAATGAAAGTCCGAGATCTGACACTATTTTGTCCGGTAACAGCGAGACTAGATATGAATACCGTGAGAGATGGGCATCGAAGCCTTCAAATGATTGAACACTTTGAGTGGCCCCACCTATTTCAGGGTTGGCTTCAAGAATGAGTACTGATTTTCCGGCTTTTGCTAAATAGGTTGCCGCGACTAAACCATTATGTCCACCACCAATAATGGTGACATCGTATTTCTGATTGTTCATTTAAATTGCCCGAGCAATCCGATCAATGGCTTCAGTGATGATTTCTGGACTTGTTGCAAAGTTTAAGCGCACATATTGATCGCACTGCTTACCAAAGCCATGCCCAGGGCTAAATGCCACACGACCCTTTTCAATTAAGGTAACTGAAGGATCAGCACCCAAGTGCAATGATTCAAGATCTAGCCATGCCAAGTAACTATTTTGTGGAATGTGATAGCGAACTGTTGGAAGTTTTTCAGCCAAGAGTTTCTTAATTAAATGACGGTTGTGGTCAAGCTGGGCAATCACG
>ENA-ORCY01000809-ORCY01000809.1-marine-metagenome-genome-assembly--contig:-NODE-809-length-16401-cov-3.042392_pt1 | contig 16401 bp, 9 predicted proteins | sample MGYA00248634_ERZ508507 | MGnify/ENA primary metagenome ERZ508507 (study PRJEB26178, sample SAMN06266269) | marine metagenome | isolation source: Columbia River Estuary | place: USA:Columbia River Estuary... | reverse complement strand
AAGTACCACAAATATTACAGCCATAGAGCAGTGGTGGAAAATGAATAAGGCTACTAATTTTTCAGAATTTTATAAAGCTTTAGAAATGAAAGCTTTGCCAGGATATAATATTGGGTATGCAGATAGAAACGACACTATTTTTTATATTTCAAATGGTAAAATTCCTATAAGAGCAAAAGGCTATGACTGGACAGATGTTGTTCCTGGAAATACTAAAGAAACCTTATGGGATAGTTATTATGATATAAAAGATTTACCACAAGTTGTTAAGCCTAAATCTGGCTTTGTCTATAATGCCAACCACAGCCCCTTTAAATCATCAAGTGAGGCAGACAATCCTATTGCTGAAAATTTTGCTAAAGAAATGAATTTTGAAACCTATGATAACAACCGATCAACTAGACTTTTGAAGTTGTTAGAGGAAGAAGAACGTATAGATTATAAACGTTTTAAACGTATTAAATACGATCATCAATTACCAACACCTTTACAATACAACTACATGGATTTAAATCCATTGTTTGATATGAAGGTAGCCGATTATCCGGAAGTAAGTACCCTATTAACAGACATTCAAAATTGGGATAGAATTACCAATCCAACATCCTATGGAGCTGGTGCATATGCTTCTTTGTATTATCAGTTAACTCCTTTTTATTATCAACTTGGAAAAGATCGGGTTTTTACAAAAGAGGCTTTATATGAAGCTTTAAAAATTACAAAAGCGCATTTAAAAACGTATTTTAATACAGAACGAATTCAACTTGGTGAATTTCAAAAATTAGTAAGAGGAAATAAAGAACTTCCTATTTTTGGACTTCCAGATGTAGTAACTGCTATGAGAGGACAACCATACAAAGACGGAAAAATTAAAATTACTCATGGAGAATCTTACATTGGATTAGTTAGGTTTACCCCAAATAAAACCTATTTTGAGTCTGTAATTTCTTTTGGAAATAGCCGCAGGCCAGAAAGTCCTCATTACACAGATCAAATGGAATTGTATTCAAATTTTGAAACAAAAACAATGTCATTTGATCGATTAGACGTTATGAAAACTGCAAAAAGAGTATATGCTCCAAAGTAGGCGTTTTGTATAATTAGTTTAGTTGAAAATTGTATTATCTACCTTTTTTGTTTTAAACTATAAAAATCAGATATCTTTTAAACTTTACTAGGATATTGAAATCTCAATACATTAAAAAGTAAATTATAGGTTTAGCATCCTTGTAAAGTATAATACATCATCAAAAATTATTTTTTTATCTTTAAAAATTATGAAAAAATATATTTTATCCCTAGATCAGGGAACTACCAGTTCACGAGCCATAGTTTTTGATAAACAAGGAAGCATTATTTCCATCGCTCAGAAAGAATTTACACAATATTTTCCAAAGCCAGGATGGGTAGAGCACGATCCAAATGAAATTTGGTCTACTCAAGTTGGTGTTGCAGCTGAGGCCATTACAAAAGAAGGATTAACCTCCCAGAATATTGCAGGAATTGGTATTACCAATCAGCGTGAAACCCTAGTGGTTTGGGATAGAAACACAGGGAAACCAGTATACAATGCAATTGTTTGGCAAGACAAAAGAACCTCAGACTTTTGTGATGAACTCAAAGCAATGGGGAAGAGTGAGATGATTAGAGAAAAAACAGGTTTAGTTATCGATGCTTATTTCTCAGCTACAAAAGTAACTTGGATTTTAGATCATGTAGAAGGTGTAAGAGAACGCGCAGAGGCAGGAGATTTAATTTTAGGAACTATAGATACCTGGTTAATCTGGAATTTTACAAAAGGAGAGCAGCATGTAACTGATGTTACCAATGCCTCCAGAACAATGCTATTTAATATTCACACCATGAATTGGGATGAAGAATTATTAGCATTATTTAGGATTCCAAAAAGTATGTTACCACAAGTAAAACAATCAAGTGAGGTGTATGCCTCTACAAAGCCATCATTTTTTGGAGAAAAAATACCTATTTCGGGAATTGCAGGAGATCAGCAAGCCGCTCTTTTTGGTCAGATGTGTACCAAAAAAGGCATGGTAAAAAACACCTATGGAACAGGATGTTTTATGCTTATGAATATTGGTGAAAAACCAATTATCTCTAAAAATAATTTATTAACCACAGTTGCTTGGAAAATTAATGGCAAAACACACTATGCATTAGAAGGGAGTATCTTTATTGCAGGAGCTGTAGTTCAGTGGTTGCGAGATGGCTTAAAAATTATAAGAACCTCTCAAGAGGTGGAAGCACTGGCCAGTTCTGTTTCAAGTTCTGAAGGTGTTTATTTTGTTCCTGCCTTTGCAGGTTTGGGTGCACCCCATTGGAATCAGCAAGCACAAGGCACTCTGTTTGGCTTAACCAGAGGAAGTACAGATGCTCATATTGCTAGAGCAGCTATAGAATCTATAGCTTTTCAAACCATGGATGTATTAAAAGCGATGGAAGCAGATGCTGGAATCGCCGTTAAAGAATTACGAGTAGACGGAGGTGCTACCATAAACAACATGCTCATGCAATTTCAATCCGATGTGTTAAACACCACAACCGTTCGTCCAAAAGTTGTAGAAACTACAGCTATGGGAGCCGCTTTTTTAGCTGGGTTGGCTGTAGGATATTGGGAAAGCCCAGAAGAAATTCAAGACATTTGGCAGGTAGACACCACGTTTACACCAAGTCACTCAAGAGCACCCATAGACAAACAAATTAAAGGTTGGTACAAAGCCATAGAAGCATTAGAGTACTGGACAAAAATTAATAAGTAAAAACAAAAAACCATGACACCATTTATTGCAGAAATTATTGGAACCACCTTGCTCATTATTTTAGGAGGTGGTGTAGTAGCTAATGTAGAATTAAATAAAACCATAGGAAATAATAGCGGGTGGATTGTAGTAACCACAGGATGGGCATTGGCTGTATATGTTGGTGTTGTCGTTACGGCACCCTTTAGTGGCGCACATCTAAATCCAGCAGTAACTATAGGTTTAGCCCTCGCTGGAGTATTTGAATGGGTATTAGCACCCTCTTATATAGTGGCCCAAATGTTAGGAGCTATGCTAGGTGCCACTATAGTTTGGTTGGTGTATAAAAATCATTTTGACGCCACCAAAGACGGAGACACTAAGAAAGCCGTTTTTTGTACTGCTCCTGCAATACGAAATCCATTTTTTAATATCGTAGGAGAAATTGTGGGTACTTTTGTATTGGTGTTTACCATTCTAAACTTTACAGATGCAGCACTAGCAGATTCAAATGAAATTGTTGGTTTAGGATCGTTAGGTGCCCTTCCAGTAGCTTTTTTAGTGTGGGCTATTGGTTTGTCTTTAGGAGGTACAACAGGCTATGCAATAAATCCGGCAAGAGATTTAGGCCCAAGGCTAATGCATGCAATATTACCCATAAAAGAAAAAGCATCTAATGACTGGGGGTATTCATGGATACCAGTAATGGGGCCAATTATTGGAGCATCACTAGCTGCTTTACTCGCCATACTTTTGTCTTAAAAACAATAGTTTTTATCCCAGAATTCTACCTACTTTTGCTTTTTTTAAAACCACAAAAATTATGCAACACATTGCCTCACCCTTTACATTACCCAATGGTTCAATTTTAAAAAATAGAATTGCCAAATCTGCTATGAGTGAGAATTTTGGAACCAAGTATCATGCCCCAAGTAAAGGCCTAATTCATGCCTATAAAGTTTGGGCAAAAGGGAATCCGGGATTGTTAATTACGGGAAATGTTATGGTAGATACCAAAGCACTTGGAGAAGCAAGAAATGTAGTCATAGAAGATTATAAGCATTTCGAAGAATTAAAGGCATGGGCAAAATCTGTTGAAGGTACAGGAGTTCATATTTGGCCACAGATAAATCATCCGGGGCGTCAAGCATTTGCTGCAATTAATAGAGTAGTGGTAGCCCCTTCTGCCATTCCTCTAAAAATGGGTGGTGCTTCAAAAATGTTTACCCTACCCAAGGCTTTAACAGAAGAAGAAATTTGGGATATTATTAAACGTTTTGGTACTACAGCAAGAATATGTAAAGAAGCAGGCTTTACAGGCTGTCAAATTCATGGAGCTCATGGGTATTTGGTCAGTCAGTTTTTATCTCCTAATAGTAATGTTAGAACAGATCAATGGGGAGGAACATTAGAAAATAGAGCACGCTTTGTGCTTGAGATTTATAGAGAAATTCGTCGTCAGGTGGGTGCAGATTATCCAGTAGGTATTAAAATTAATTCTGCAGATTTTCAACGAGGAGGTTTTACAGAAGAAGAATCTATGAAAGTTATTCAATTGTTAGGAAATGAAGGAATGGATTTGATAGAAATCTCTGGAGGTACCTATGAAAGACCCGCCATGATCAAAGGAAATCGTAAAAAAAGCACCGAAGAACGAGAAGTCTATTTTTTGGAATATATAGAAAAAGCTAGAAAATTAACCAAAACCCCTTTGTTACTTACAGGAGGTTTTAGATCTGTATCCGTTATGGAGGGTGCTTTGGCTAGCGGAAAGTTAGATGTTGTTGGTTTGGCAAGACCTTTTTGTTTATATCCAGCATTAGCCAATCAAATTTTTGAGGGTTCAGTTGAGAAATTTGAAGCTCCCATACCTAGAATTGGCATAAAATTTTTAGACAAGCTTGGTGGTGTAGAATTGCCATGGTACGAACTCCAAATTCAAAGAATAGGTAAGGGTAAGCAACCCAAGAAGAGCCTTCCTGGAATTTTAGCTTTCTGGTTTAGCTTAAAAAGCTTGTTTGTCAAATCTTTTTGGAAGAATTAAACATTACCAAAAAAATTATTTAGAATATTTCTAAATAATTTTTTTTTCTGAAGATTCGTATGTAGTTTTGCCATTCAATGCAAAACAATAAAATTACTTCAGAAAGGTTTAGGTTAAAAAAAGTACTTGTTTTTGCCCTTTTGTTTATGATAGTGGGTTCACTTTTAGAATTGTACTTGCTAGATCATTACGAAGACACTTGGCAATTAATTCCTATTTTATCTGTAGGTACTACTTTAGTGACTCTTCTTATTCTTTTTTTAAAAAAAACTAAAAAGCTCATTAATTTATTTAAAGCTGTACTTATTTTAACAGCTCTCAGTGGAGTTTACGGTGTTTTCTTACACCTACAATCTAATTTTGAGTTTGAACAAGATATGAAACCCACTGCTACTAATTTTGAGTTAATTACAGACAGTTTATCTGGCGCTTTACCAACCTTAGCACCCATGAGTTTGGTGGTTTTAGCATGTATTGGGTACTCATATTTAATTTTAATACAACAACAACAACATGAAAAAATTCAGTAAATTATTAACAATTACACTAGCACTAAGTTTATTTCTAGTATCCTGTAAAGAAGCAGTAGAGAAAAAACAAAACACAACCAACACTGAAGAAATAAAAGGAACAGAAAAACCTGCCCCTGTTCTGGTTTTAAACGCCAATCTTGCAACGGAATCAGATTTGGTTGCTTTGGGTTTTTCAACAGAGGTGGTAAATAAGCTTTTGGCTGCGAGACCTTTTTTAAGCATGTCAGATTTTAATGCAATTATTGAAGGAGAAAATACAGCAGCACTTTTTAAAAAGATTTTTGTTCCCTTAAATTTAAATACTACTGAAGAGAAAGATTTTAAAATGATTCCAGGGGTAGGAGATAAAATGGCTCACGAGTTTGAGGAGTATAGACCTTATACTAGTATTTTACAATTTAAACGTGAAATAGGAAAATACGTAGACCAAGAAGAAGTAGCCCGTTATTTAGATTATGTTTTTGTTCCTGTAGAATTAAACACATCATCAGAAGACGACATTAAAGCCTTACCTGGTATAGGCAATAAAATGACTCATGAGTTTTTAGAATACAGACCTTATAAAAACTTAGCTCAATTTAGAAAAGAAATTGGGAAGTATGTAGATGAGAAAGAACTCAATAGACTAGAGCGGTTTGTATATTTAAAAGAATAATAATTTTCAAATTGTATTTCCATTTTTGAATTATTTTGTAAAAAAGGCTTCATATGAAGCCTTTTTTTTGTGAATTTTTTTTTCTTCATTTTAATTACAATAGAAAAAAATCATTATATTTGCGTGAAATATTATAGCATCCCCTTAACCTATGATTACATTTTTCTATAAACACTCCCCATTCTTAGGGATTTCTGTCCCAGAATCTAATTACATATCAATACCTAAATACATCAATATTATCTTGAACATTTATTCTTATTTAAAGAATATAATATCAAGAACGAGTAATAATTTTCAAAAATATTATCTATTAACCCATCCGCTTTAAGTAACAAGTAAGTTACAAAGCAGGATGTTTATACATACGTTCAAAAAAAATTTAAAAAAATAATTTAATTTTTAGCCCCTAAAAATGAGTCTCTTATCAACTAGTCACACGCATTCGTTCAAACCAACAAAAAGCACTTTATACACAATCATTTTAAGTCTATGTTTTGTATTTGCTAATTCTGCATTTGCAAGCTCAAATCCATCCTCAAGTGTTTCCCAAAATACTGAGGTTTATCTTGTAACTACAGATTGGATAGACAGTAATTCTTCATTAATATTTAACCCTGTTTCTGAGGAATATTTTCTAAGTAAAACAGAATCTTCTAACAGTTCACTAGTGTTTAGTCAGCCATTTCCAAATCCAGACTCAGACGGAGATGGGGTAAATGACGATATAGATCTAGACGACGATAATGATGGTATTTTAGATACTGAAGAATTAAATGCAGTTGGTGATGGTAATTTTGATTCATCAAACACTACATATTCAGATCCTCAAGGGATAACAATGACTGGAGAAAATTATCAATGGTCTACTTATTTATTTCAGTCATCCACTAATTTGAATTACACTCAAGTAATCTCTAAAACAATGAATGGATTAGAAACAGGAGATAGTTTTACTCTTTCAGTTAAAAAGATTGGATCTTCTACTGGTGTATCTCCAAATGAGGCAAGTCGAATTAAAATAGAAGTTGGTAACCTAGTACTCTATGATGATACCTATGGGAACTTTGCAAGCACCTATGGAAATGGATGGAATGCAGGTGGTGATGTTGGAGACATTACTTTCACTGATACTTCTTTAGGTAGCAACCCAATATTTAAGTTAACAATTACTAAAAATAATAACACTTATAATATTGATCCAAGTATTACTAGTTTTGAATATGAATACATAGTTAGTTCAGATAAAGACAACGATGGCATACCAAACAGTAGAGATTTAGATTCAGACGGAGATGGATGTCCAGATGCACTAGAGGGTGCAGGAGCATTTACAAGCTCAGATTTGGTAGTTTCTTCTATGGATGGTGGAAACACAGATAACGGTGGTGCATACACAGGTGAATCCACAAACCCTGTAAAAGATAACCTAGGAACTAACGTAGATATTAATGGAGTTCCAATCGTGGCCTCGGGAGGTCAAGGCATAGGAACCTCGTTAACAGCCAATCCAGTGTTCGTAGAAGCAGAGCATATAAACTTAGTAGTAAGTGATGTGTCTTACACAAATGCAGCAGCGAATGCAGTATTTACAATTACTGATGCTGTGGCAAACTTTACCTATGAGTTGGTAGATGCCAATGGAAATCCTCTAACCCCACAAGTACTAGCAACACAAGGGTCAAGTACAGGAGATTTAGACCTAACGATATTGGCTGCTAATGTACCAACAGGGGCAACTACTACTACATTTGAAGTAGTAGCAGGGGTATCTAATGCGTGTACTGTTACTTTAAAAGATAAACCCGAGCTAACATTAGTAGATACCGATGGAGATGGTGTTGGAGATGTAGTAGATTTAGACGACGATAATGATGGTATTTTAGATACTGTAGAAGATAACCTTGTTTCTTCTTTAACTGCGGTAGCAGGTGCCTCAGCAATTACTATAGACTCTAATAATTTTACAGTAAACAACATCTCAGGAGGATGGGGTGCAGGAAGCGTTCATTCCAATGATTTAGGGATTGCACCAAATGAAGATTTTACACTTAGTTTAGAAGTTGAACTATTTTCTCAAAGGAAAATCATGATTGGTTTAAATGCCTCAGGTAACAATAGTACTAATAGTTATAGTGATATTGATTATGCACTATATTTCAAATATAATTCTGTAGAAATTTATGAAAACAATAGCTTTAAAGGAATTCTATCTTCAGTAACTGCAGATTCAGATGTATTTTCCATAGCGCGTGTAGGAACCACAATTACCTATTCAAAGAATGGAACTGTATTTTACACAAGTTTAACAGCAAGCAGTGCTGCAGATTATTACATAGATAGTTCTATGCATGATAATGGTAACAATGGATACACCATCAGCAATATTTGGGTAACAACAGGATCTTCTTTCGACACCGACTTAGATGGCCTAACAAACAGTAGAGATTTAGATTCAGACGGAGATGGATGTCCAGATGCTGTAGAAGGTGATGGAGTATTTACAAAGTTATTAGTAGATTCTTCAATAGACGGTGGAAATACAGGAAGTTCTTATACAGGCGTAAATTATGGAGTGATACAAAACCTTGGAAATGATGTAGATAGTAATGGAGTTCCAACATTGGCCTCAGGAGGTCAAGGTGTAGGGTCTGCACTAGACTCAGGTTCATCGTGTATTATTGCTTGGGATGGAAGTGAAAATAATGATTGGTCAGAGCCTGCTAACTGGAGCACAAATGCAACACCAGGAAGCAATGCTATTGTTACCATACCAAGTGGTCTAGATAACTATCCTACAGCCACCGGAGATGTTACCGTAAACTCGGTAATTATGAACAATGGTAGTTCTTTAATAGCAGAAGGCACCTTCGGTGGATTTATTAACTTCAATAAAACATTGGTTGAAAACGAATGGTTTAATATAGCTTCTCCAGTTGTGGGGCAAGATATGGATGAATTTGCTAGAACTCAAGGATTACAAGTAGGAGGAGAGACGGGTAATTATGCATTAGGTTATTGGAATAATAATTATTTTAATACTGATTCAGAAAATTGGCAATATTTACATTCTGCAACTTCCGGTACGGGTCTTCCATTTATTTCTGGAGAAGGTAGAGCTGTAAGTGTAGCAACAAATCGAGATGTTACTTTTACAGGAACCATGCCAACGGAAGATGTCTCTATTGCCATTACACAGGGTATTTACAATACTTACAATTTAATTGGTAATCCGTATCCATCGTATATTCCTTCAACTGATATCTTAACAGAGAATGATATCAAATTGCAGCAATTAACACTATGGTTCTGGGATCATACCCGCCCTAACGGTGGAAGTTATGTAACGAAAAATTTAATACATAATGATTTTAAAATTGCACCAGGGCAAGGGTTCTTTATACAAAGAATGCCTGGAAGTGAAGCGGTAACCTTCGATTTTACAGAAGCGATGCAATCTCACAGCCCTACAGATACGTTCTTAAGAACAAATTCTAACAACCCAGAAATTAAAGTAACCATGTCTAATGGAACAAATACTAAAGACACAGAGATTTACTATATCGAGGGGACAACAACCGGATGGGATAATGGGTATGACAGTACAATTTTTAGTCCAAATGATGCTTTTGAATTGTTCTCCTATTTAGTTAGTGATGACCAAGGAGACGGCTTAGCGATACAATCGTTACCACCAAGTAATTATGAAGCAATGATCATACCGCTTGGCGTGAATGTGAATACACAAAATCTAGGTACCCTAGAAATCTCTGCTACATCACTTAATTTACCAGCGGGAATAAATGTGTATTTAGAAGATAAAGAAGACAACACATTTACCTTGTTAGACGATACCTCTAGTTTCTCAACAACACTCTCTGGTTCTTTAAATGGAATAGGACGTTTTTACTTGCATACAAGAACAGAAAGTAGTTTAAGTGCTCCTAATGATTTTGAAATCAATAACATTAGTATGTACACTACCTCTGAGGAGAACCTACGTATTAAAGGCGTTCAAAGCGGTAAGGCTTCCGTAGTAATTTATGATATTCTTGGAAAACAAATACTAAGTACTTCATTTGAAGGTACTGGAGTTAATGATATTTTGTTATCAAAACATATTAGTGAAGGTATCTACATTGTACGTATGAAAACCACTTCAGGAATTATTAATAAAAAAATAAATTTAAAATAGAAAAATAAGATCTGAGAAAGTAGTACTACTTTCTCAGATTTAATTTACCCCTTAATATCAACACCATGAAAAAAAATATTTTACCAATTGTATTCTTATTTTTATTTGCTTTCAGTGCATCATCTCAGGTGGGTATTGGAACTGATACTCCTGCACCTTCCTCTATTTTTCACTTAGAAAGTACAGATAAAGGGTTTTTACCCCCAAGAATGACAGAAGCTCAAATGAATGCAATTCAAAATCCAGTAGAGGCATTAATCATCTATTGTCTAGATTGTCCTTCTAAAGGGTTTAAATATTTTGATGGTGTAGCCTGGACGAGCCTTACTGCAGACCCAGCACCTACAGTAACTGTAGACACAGCACAAGATGGTTTTACAGGGACTTTTGTTGAAGGTATTGAAATAAATGATCAAACCCTTTCGGTTACTGTGACCAACGCAAGTTTCTCCTCTGCGGCACTTAGTTTTGATCCTTCTAACATTACCTTTACAGGCGGAGTTACAGGGATTACGGTTAGCGCGGTAAGCCCAACTTCTGTAATCTTAGCACAGGCAGGAGATCTTCAAAAAGTAACCTATACACTTACAGGAACTCCTGTAGGTTTTGGTACACTTACTGCAGAGTTAAACATTGCAGGAATTTTAACAGGTACTTCAACGGTAACGGTTATTTCAGCAAGTGATTTTGTTTTGGCTCAGATAGGCAATGAGGCAGATGACCCAGATACTGTTAATGCTGTGGTAACCACAGACCAGTTAAAACTTATTACACCTGCATTAACAAATGTGGTAGATGATAACCAAACAGCTTACCAAGACTACATAGACAACAATCCAACTTTATTTGATAGCCCAGCTACGCCAGTACAGGTGCAAGCTATGGTAGATCTTGTAAATGCTTCTCAAACGGTGTTGGTTCAAATAGGCTTAGAAGCAGACGATCCAGATACGGTTAACGCTGTGGTAACCACAGATCAGTTAGGATTAATTTTACCAAGCGTTACCAATATAGAGGCAAACAACGAAACAGCCTACCAAGACTATATAGACAATAACCCAAGTTTATTTACAAGCCCAGCTACACAGCCTGAGGTACAAGCTATGGTAGATGCAGTAAATGCCTCTCAAGATATATTGGCACAGATAGGGCTAGAAGCAGACAGCCCAGACAATGTTCCTTCTGCAGTGACCACAGATGAACTAGGCCAGATTATCCCAACAGTAACAGGGATAGTGTCTAACAACCAAGCAGCCTACCAAAATTATATAGACAGCAATCCATCTTTATTTGATAGCCCAGCTACACAAGTACAGGTTCAGAATATGATTAATCAAGTAAACGCTAACCAATCATTACTAGCCAATATTGGAACGGATGCCTCTAATGGAGACAACGCACTCACAAGTGCAGTAACTGCAGCAGATCTAAATGCCTTACCTACTATAAGTGGAGCAGTACAGGCAAATGAGGCAAGATACTTACAGTTTATCCGCGAGAATAGACCAGGCTTTAGCAGCCCAGCTACTACAGCAGAGGTACAAGCCATGGTAGACTTGGCCAACGCTGTTGCTCCTGGAGCACCAACTAATGTTACTGCAACTTTAGGTGCTATAGAAGCTACTGCATTTGATGTAAATGACTTATCTCCGGCGTTGTGGTTAGATGCTGCTGATGCTTCAACGATAACAGAAAGTGGAGGAAAAGTAAGCCAATGGGATGATAAATCTGGAAACGACAACCACGGCAAACAGTCAGCTAGTGGGAGACAACCTGTAACCAACTCAAGAACCTTAAACGGTTTGAATGCTATAGATTTTGACGGAGACGTGCTTGTTTCGGCAGTAAATATAAACAGAAGTGTACTTCCCGACCTATCTGTGTACGCCGTCTTTGCGCGTGATGTATCTCTTAATGCCGGATTTTTCGGACAAGATAATGGCGGTTGGGATAGACTTGTATCTATGCAGAATTCACCTAGTGGACACTGGCAGGTATCCAGAAGTGGTGCTCTCGAAAATACGGGTATTACCGCTGATAATGACCCTCATGTCATGTCCTTGACTTGGGATGTTAGTGCTTCCAATGGTAGTAGTTTTAGTATAGATGGGGGTAGTGCCCATGTTTTTACTGAAGTAACTGGTGATGGTACTAACACAACAGCCATTGGTGCTTTCTATACAAATGGTTCAAACCCGTTTAACGGTATCCTCGCAGAACTGATTATTATCCCTTCAATAACCAGTGATACAAATCGCCAAAAACTGGAAGGCTACTTAGCCCACAAATGGGGCTTAAAAGCCAATTTACCTCAAGATCACCCTTACAAAGCAACGGCACCAGGTAAAACAGGTTCGGCAAATGTAACATTTACCGCACCAGCTAGTGATGGAGGTTCTCCTATAACTAGCTATGAGGTCACTTCATCGCCAGGAGGCATTACAGGAACCCTAAGCGGTGCTTCAGGTGGAACGGTAAATATAAAAGGCTTGGCCATTGGAACACCATACACTTTTACGGTTACAGCTACCAATGCGGTGTATACTAGTGATTCGAGTGTGGCTTCCTCACCTGCCATTACCCCAATTACAACACCAGGTGCGCCTGTAATTGGTACAGCAACTACCCTAAGTGATAGTGCAATATCAGTAGCATTTACCCCACCATCTGATGGTGGAGGATCTCCAATAACCTCATATACAGTAACCTCATCACCAGGAGGCTATACAGCAACTGGTAGTGCATCACCACTAGTTGTTTCAGGATTAAATGGAGGTACAGGCTATACCTTTACAGTTACAGCAACCAATGCTGCAGGAACTAGTGATGCAAGTGGGTCTTCAAATCAAGCGACAACTGATACTAGAATTTCAGATGCACCTATCATAGGGACTGCTACTGCTGGTTATGAACAAGCTACAATAACATTCTCTGCCCCAGCTCATGATGGAGGTGCTGCAATTACAACGTATGTGGCTACCTCATCACCAGGAGGCATTAGAGGTACGGTTAGTGGGCCAGGAAGCGGTGAAATAACCGTTACAGGATTAACTAATGGTGAAGACTATACCTTTACAGTAACGGCTATAAATGAAAACGGAACTAGTGCACCAAGTAGTGCCTCAAATTCGGTAACACCAAATGTTGCCGTTGGAGATCTTCTTCAAGGAGGAGTTGTCTATTATATAGCGCCAACGCCAACAGATTTAGATGGTGATGGAAAAGTTGATATTGGTTTAATTTGTGCTGTAGAGGATCAAAGTGCTGCAATAAATTGGATTCTTGGTGGTGATACACAATCTACTGCAAACGGAAATACATTAACAGCCATTGGAAATGGGCAAACAAATACTACTGCCATGATGAATCAAGCGGGGTACACAGGTGGTGCTGCCCAAGTAGCAGAGGATTACTCAGTTACAGACAATGGAGTTACCTACACCGATTGGTTCTTACCGTCTTTAGAGGAATTGACCGAAATGTATAGTCAAAAAAATTCAATTGAGGCTGCAGCAGGGGTTACACCATTTGGTACTGACTACTGGAGTTCTTCAGAACACAATAGTAGTAGAGCGAAGTCTGTTGATATGTCTAGTGGAAATGACAGTAACACCAATAAGAGTTCTCGGTATAGAGTTAGAGCCATTCGAACGTTCTCAGGAGGTACAGGTTTATCTAATCCAGGTACTGGATTCAATTAATACACCCTTTAACTCATAAATAAAAAATGGTTTTATCTCATTGAGATAAAACCATTTTTTATTAGGGTACAGTTGCACTAGACCTTAACCTATGCTGTAATTATTATTTATGGGTCTACGTTTGTGTGTTTTTTATTGAATAAGAACTTAATAAGCGATATGCTAGCAAAGATAATTATGAACAGCGCAGGAAAACCACCAAACAATGATAGAATTCTTATGCCTTCTAACCCTTTTGTAGATAGCATAATATAGGTGAGTCCTCCAATAACAAGCCCCCATATAATTTTTGTTAGAATTGATGCCTCCTGAGTTGAATTTGTTTTTTCTTTTTCAGACATTGAACTCATTGCAGAAATATTAGAGTCTGCAGCGGTAACATATGAAATGTAAATTAAAATTAATGTTATGGGTATTGTAATATTGCTAAATGAAATTTTATTGAGTAAGCCATACATTACAGATTCTTCTCCTGCTATTTTCATGGTTTCAAATAGTAAATTTTCACTAATTAAATTAGCGTGAAGAGTAGCGCCACTAAAGATAGAAATCCAAACAATAGCAAAAAAGGAGGGAAGTATAAGGTTAAAATTAATGTATTGTCTTACGGTATACCCCTTCGATATTTTTCCTAAAAATAACGCAGCAATGGGTGCCCAAGCAAACCAATTTGCCCAATAGAAAATACTCCAATCATATCTCCAGGTTTGTGAAATTCCGGAATCAATATTTAAACTTCTTTGAGGAAACGTATAAATGTATTCGGTGATTCCAGAGAAAGCAATTTTTAAAATATCTACAGGATAACTAATAAAGAAAATAAAAATAGCAAGAAGGATAAACCCCAAAATATTTATAGTTGAGAGCCATTTTATTCCTTTTTGAAGCCCACTTATTGCAGAGAGAATAAAGCTAAAAATAATAAAAGCGCCTACACAGCCAATTAAAAAATTAGATTTCGGGATATTATATACTTCATTTAGCCCTCCAATTATTGAGTAAATACCTGCCCCAAGTGATGCAGACATTCCAAGAATAAGACTATAGAGGCAAATCACATCTATGGTACTTTCTACTGTTTTGTTTATTCTTCCTTGTTGAAATGGAATTAGTGAAGCCACACTAAATTTTCTTTTTAAATTGTAAAAAGATAAGGCAAAAACTAACCCTGCTACACAGTATATAGCATATGGTGTAAATGACCAATGCATAAACATAGTAGATATAGAAAACCCCATAGATGCATTTGATGTAGGAGGAATTGTTGATATGGGAGGGTTTGCATAATGGTAAAGAGGTTCTGCGCACCCCCAGAAAAGAATTCCTGTTGCAATAGTAGTACAGGTACTGATAGCAAACCATCTAGATTTACTTAGTAGTGGTTTTGCATTTTTACCTCCAATCTTAACTCGAGCAAGTGGAGAAAAATAGGTAATTAGTAACAATACAAGAAAGAAAAAGCTACTCCAGGAGAATAAGAAACCAAAGTTTTCTAAAATCCAAGTATTCAATTTTGAAATACTTGTGGAAAATAAATTACTGTTAATTTGACTAAAAATAATTGTACAAAAAATAAGAAGTATTGGAGGATAGAAAACATTTTTTCTAAGGTGCTTCATGTTGGTGTTATTGTTTTGTAGAGAAAATTCCTTGGGGTAGTAGGGTACTTCTTTTTTAAAGAAATTGAGGTGTAGTGTTTAGGAACAATTAATCTCGGTTGTACTTTGGGCCTAAGATAACCAAAAAATAATTCTCAAAAGTTTAAAGTAGCTATTCAGAATAGAGTAGTGAACTTGTAAAATACTGCTCTAAATACCCTACATGCCAAAATAGCATGTAATTACAGCATTAAAATTTTGAAAATTGTGTAGTTCAATTAAACCAAAAATGGGGAGTTAAAAATTTCATTATTTAATAGGATTGACAAGCATTATATTTTTATTGATTTTTGAATAAAGACTTAAAATAAAATTATATGCAAGAAAAAATAGTTGAAATTCAATCCATACAGGAAAGCTCTTTAATGGTATTTTGTGGAATATTTATATGTGTATCTATTATACAGGCTATAATTATATATATTAATAAGAAAATTCGTAGAGACCTTAAAAGGAGAAAGACCCCCAAGGGTATTAATACTTCAATTGCCAAGATTTTACATAAAATATATTTTTTAAAATTATAAGTATCTCTATTCAAAGCCCCTAAAACTAGAGTTGGTTTTTCTGCTTTTGTGGGGTTAGCTAGTGGCTTAATTTTGGGAGAAATAAGAATATACTCAATTTTTTTGGAGGACTTAACGAAGGAAAATCTTTAGTTTTTTAACATTACTCATAATTGATCAATCCACTTCACTAAAAATAGGGAGTTCAAAAATTCATTATTTAATAGGATTAACAAGCATTACCTTTTTATACATTTTATTTAAAAAATATAACAAACCATATGACAAAAAGAATATTTGAAATCGAATCAGTACTATCAGAGAACTTTATTCTATTTTGTGAGATTTTTATA
>ENA-ORCY01000799-ORCY01000799.1-marine-metagenome-genome-assembly--contig:-NODE-799-length-16582-cov-3.618419_pt1 | contig 16582 bp, 17 predicted proteins | sample MGYA00248634_ERZ508507 | MGnify/ENA primary metagenome ERZ508507 (study PRJEB26178, sample SAMN06266269) | marine metagenome | isolation source: Columbia River Estuary | place: USA:Columbia River Estuary... | reverse complement strand
GTATACGAGAAACGTCTTTTCGCCGTGACCGCGAGCGCCGGCAAAAACCTGGCCCAAATGCGCGGGGGCGTTTTTGAAAATCTGTGTCTTGACCCCCATGACTTCGGCGTCAATCAATTCAAAGATCTGCCCTGGGGCAGTAACTGCCAAATTCGCTTCAGTCCACGTCATTGCCATTTGTGAATCCCCCGAGTCGGCCATTTTGGCACTCAGATATTGTGCCATTCGCAGGCTGGCTGTGCCTAACCCGAGATAGGTCGCAAACTAGGCAACTTAACGGTGAAAGCGAGTCGCGGCTTAGGCGGCGCGGCGGCGAAACTGGCTCGCATAACGCGAACTATCGCGTTGAACACGAAGCTGCACCAGCCAGTAGCAATAGCCCAAGAGCGCGATCAAACTGATGGTGAAGGCGTAAACCAAGACGATCGAACCGGTCGTGAAAGCCAAGAACAGTGAGACGACAGCGGCGGTTGCCAAGCCAACAACAGTGTGTTGACGGCGTTGACGGACAAGTTCGCGGGCAAAAAACTCGCCCGAATTTGGTTGGTGCGAACGGGTGCCCTGCGGACGCAAAATCGGGCCGGTTAAGTGCGAAAACTGACTGGCTTGGCGAGTGCGCATCTGGTTCGGAGCAAGCTCGCGTGACATGCCACGCAATTGGGCCTGCGGGTTGCGCAAGTTCGTGTTTTGCAAAGTCGACAAATGGCGACGAAAGTGGTTCACCGACATTGTTGGCGAATTGTTAATGCGGGCTCGAACTAGTGGCGGCAAGAGAACTGCCAGCCATGCGGCGCCAACGATCAAAAGAATTAGTTTGCTCATGGGGTTACATAAGTGTATTACGAGATGACAAGATCGCTACCCAAGTCGCTCAGACCCCTAAAAATAGAGGTTTTAGGCTAAACCTCGCGACGGTAGGTGCCTTGGCGGCCGCCCGACTTCTCCCACAAGGTGAGATCGCCAATCACCATGGCTCGGTCGGCGCTCTTGCACATGTCATAGATCGTCAAGGCCGCCACCGAACAAGCGTGGAGCGCTTCCATTTCGACGCCTGTGCGGTCGATCGTGTCAACTTGGGCTTCTACCGCGATGTGGTCATCGCCGATCTCAAAGTTGATATAAACGGCTCCCACCAAAAGTGGATGACAAAGCGGAATCATCTCGGCCGTGCGTTTTGAAGCCTGAATGCCGGCGACTCTCGCGACGGCAAGCACATCGCCTTTTTTTACTTCACGATTAGCGATTGCCGCTGTTGTTTCTGGCGTCATGAATACTTTGCATCGCGCAACAGCACGACGATGTGTCGGTTCTTTTGGCGTTACATCGACCATGCGCGCTCGACCCATCGGGTCAAGGTGTGAAAAATTTAGTTCAGACACGACAAATCGCGATCATATTTAGCCACCAATCTGACTCATCGACCGTTTCGGTCGAACAAACGTTACGTTGCCGATTGCATGACCCGCCCACTTCGTGCCGACTGCCCGCTTGATTTCGGCGGCGAGTTCGTCGTCGGTTGCATTGCCCCGCAACATTGCCCGCAGATCAAATTCGGTAGTTGAAAACAAACAAGTTCTGAATTGGCCCTCAGCTGTCAATCGCACACGATCGCAGTCGCCACAAAATGGTTTTGTCACTGACGGAATCACGCCAACTGTGCCAGACCCGTCGAGATAGCGCCATCGATCTGCCGGTGCTGCGCCACGCGCCGCGACTTGTTCGAGTGGGTAAACGTTGTTGATTGTCGCCACGATTTCATCTTGACCAACGACATCGTTGCGTTGCCACTGACCCTGTGCATCAAGTGGCATGAACTCGATGAAACGAACTTCGATTTGTTTTTCACGACCAAATGTGGCCAATGCCAAAATCTCATCGTCATTTACGCCGCGCTGAATCACTGCGTTGATCTTGACCGGCGCAAAACCGGCACTGATCGCTGCGTCGATGCCGTCTAAAACGTTTGTCAGGTGATCGCGACGAGTGATTTTGAAAAACTTCTCGCTTTGCAATGTGTCGAGGCTGATATTGATTCTTGACAAACCTGCCGCCTTCAACTCGTCGGCAATCAAACGCAAAGTTGCGCCATTTGTTGTCATAGCGAGGTCGATTCTTTTGCCGGCTAGAGGCGAATTGGCGCTACTAGGCACCGTCAATCGTGAAAGTTTCTCAACGAGAACTGGCAAGTGTGCGCGAACCGTTGGCTCGCCGCCAGTCAGACGAATGCTGTCGACATCAAAGCGCTCAACACAAATCGTGGCAAGCCGATTGATTTCTTCAAAACTTAAAATTTCTTTGCGGTCAAGCCACGCCATGCCTTCTTCGGGCATGCAATATGTGCAGCGAAAGTTGCACCGATCAGTGATCGAAATGCGCAAGTCGCGCACAGTTCTGCCAAACGGATCAATTAGTTGCATGATCGCATTTCCATAGATTGAGCATATTACGCAAGCATCATCACTTCGACTTCGGCGCCGATAGCCAAACCCTGACCATCTGGCACTAGAGCCAAGCCGTTTGCGAGCGCAGTCGACGCAAGTTGGTGACTGCCCTGCGGGCCAGTGTCACGAACATGCAATCTTCCATCGTCGCCGAATTCGCCAAACACACGCATGAAGTGAATCTTGCCGTCTTGTTTGCGCTTCATTGGCGCATCAACAATCGCGCGCACAGTTGGTCGCATCAAGTTTTTGGTGTGCCCCATCATTTTGCGCAACGCAGGTCGTGCCAACAACTCAAAACTGATCATCGACGAAACTGGGTTACCTGGCAACCCAAATATCGGTATGACTCTGGCGTCACTTGTCGCAAGTTTGCCAAAGGCGAAAGGTTTGGCTGGTTTAATCGCCATTTGCATCCATTGCATTTCGGCGATGCGCGACAACACAATCTTCACGACATCAAAGTCGCCTTGCCCAACGCCGCCACTTGTGACTATTGCATCGCATCGCTGTGCAACATCGCGCAATGTTGCTTCTAGTTTCTGTTCGTTATCTTCAATGATGCCCAGGTTGATCACTTCGCAACCAGTCGCCGCGATCATCGCTGACAACATCGTTAGGTTGCTCTCGCGAATTTGGCCGGGTTTTAGTTCTGAGCCATCAATGACGAGTTCGTCGCCAGTTGACAGCATCGCCACACGCAATTTCGGATACGACATAACTCTGCGCGCATTAATGCCCGCAAGAACGCCAATGCCAGCTGCGTTGATCAACGCGCCAGTTTTAAAAACAACATCGCCGGCACGAACATCTTCACCAATCTTGCGAATCGCTTCACCGACTCGCGCAGGTTTGTTTATTTGCACGCGATTCGCGCTGAGAACTGTTGCGTCTTCGATCATTACAACCGCATCGGCGCCTTGGGGCATCGGCGCGCCTGTCATGATTCGCGCTGCTTGACCTGCACCAATCTCGTAACTCGCCACATGCCCAGCACCGATCACACCTAAGACTTCGAGTTCGACACCAGCATTCGTCACATCTTGTGCACGAACTGCAAATCCATCTACGGCAGTGTTGTCAAAAGGCGGAATGAACTCAGTTGCGACGACATCTTGAGCAACAACACGACCCGACATCTGCTGACAATCAACAATTACGGGCGCAACGGGCTCGCATCCACCAATGACGATTTCTTGCGCTTCAACTAGAGAAATCACATGGCTGACGGTATCGCCACAGATATGGTGGCAGGCTCATAGTTATGAACGGCTATCAATCGCTTTCAGCCTCGGGCCACACGCTGGCATGGCAGTACGTTGCCCCGGAGATCAATAGTGCGACGAGCCAAGTGAAGTTGCGCTGGGAGAACGAGGGTTGGACAGCCGAAGGCACACTCGGTGTCGACAACGCTCAGTTTGTGTTGCGTATTTCAGCTGGCTGGACAATTCAACAGTGCCTGGTGTTTCGCGATCTTGAAGACCCTGACCTTTGGCTTGGCACCGACACCCACGGTCGCTGGGGCGAGATGAACGGTGCGCATCGCACCGAATTAGATGGCTGCACCGACATTGACTTTGTCAATACGCCATTTACAAATTGCATTCCGATTCGTCGTTTGCCACTAGTCGTAGGCCATAGCGCAACATTGAGCGTTGCTGTGATCGACATTGAAACACTCGGTATCACCAAACAGACGCACCAATATACGAAAGTTTCTCAAAATATCTGGCGATTTACAAGCAGTTATTCAAACTGTGAAGTTGAAGCAACTGTCGACGAGTTTGGTTTCGTGCGCGACGAGCCGATTAATTTTCGTCGCCTTGACTAAGACGAGAAATCTAGTTAATCAGTCAGGGCCGCGTAAACCAGCGAACGCAGATACTGGCGAATCGGATAAGTGCTCGACGGAATCAACTGAGTGAAAAACATTGCGCTGATCTCGTTTACTGGGTCAACCCAAAACGCAGTGCTGGCCATGCCGCCCCAACCGAAAGTTCCGTTAGGGCATGCCGTGCGCGTCTTGGTTTGATCTGCGACAACAGAAAAGCCAAGGCCAAAACCAACGCCGTCGTAAAAAACTTCTTCGCCAAGCGGTCGACCAAAAGTTGAGATGTCAGAGTTGTTGGGCAAATGATTTTGGGTCATCAAGTCGATTGTGCGTGACGACAAGATACGAACATCTCCCGACTTGCCGCGGCCTTCGAGCATGCGAATAAATTTGAAATAGTCGCTCGCAGTCGAGATCAAGCCACCTCCGCCAGACAAAAACTTTGGCTTTTCAAGCGCACTGTCACCGAAATTGCTCAACTTTGCTTTTCTACGAGTGGCTTCGTCATGGCGATAAAGCGTGGCGAGGCGATCATGTTTTTCTTTGGGTGCCCAAAACGCCGTGTCGGTCATGCCCAACGGTGAGAAAATATTTTTCTCGAAAAACTCGTCGAGAGGCATTTTGCTGACAACTTCAACAACTCGCCCAACAATGTCGGTAGCGACGCTGTAGTTCCAACTTGAACCGGGCTGAAACAAAAGAGGCAGCGCTGCGTACTGATCACAGACAACTTCGAGCGAATCTTTATAACCAACACCCGCATCAAAGCCGGCTCGCCGATACATGTCGTCTACGACATCTGAATACAAGAAGCCATATGTCATGCCTGCTGTGTGCGTGAGCAAGTGCCATACACGAATCGGCTCAGTAAGGGCGTTGGTCATTGGTTTTAAAATCGTGCCCGTATTCCAAACCCGAGTCTCACCAAATGACGGAATAAATTTGCTGACTGGGTCGGTGAGTTGCAGCAGCCCTTGCTCGACCAACATCATCAACGCAACCGATGTAACTGGTTTGGTCATCGAATAGATGCGATACATCGTGTCGTCAGTAATCGGCGAGCCAGTTTCAGAATCTTTGTGGCCATACATGCCAAAGTGCGCAACTTTGCCGTGACGCGAAACCGCAACCGCGTAACCAGCCAAGCGGCCTTCGTCAACATAGCGATTGAAATGCTTGTCAATACTTTTTAGTCGCGTCGCATCAAGACCGACATCGCCAGCGTCAGTAGTAACCCCGAAGTTTTTAGCCATGTCCTCTACCCCCGACCTACTTGGTGAATTTTTCTTTGAGCCAAGTATTCAATTGCGGCCCAACATCTTTGCGCTCGAGAGCAATCTCGATGACTGCACGCAACAAACCCATCGGCGTACCCGTGTCATAGCGAGTTATCTCACTAACGATGCCCAGAAGTTCGCCGTCATCGGCGAGCATCGCCAGACCATCGGTGAGTTGCAACTCGCCGTTAGCACTCGGCTTTATCTGCTCGAGTTTGTCAAAGATTTTTGGTGACAAAACATATCGACCAATGATCACCAGATCACTAACTGCGTCGGCAGGTTTTGGTTTCTCTATCACCCGAGTGATCGCAACCGAACTTTCACCCGATGCAGCGGCTGAACTTTTTGTAACTTCGACATTGCCATAACTCGAGACTTCGGCAACCGGCACCTTTTTTAATCCAATGCTTGTCTTGCCTGACTTTTCGTAAAGTGCAACAAGTTGTTTGGTCAACGATGCGTCGCCCATTATCTCGTCAGGCAACATCACAACAAACGGCTCGTCGCCAACTGCCTGGCGGGCGCAACTGACGGCATGGCCGAGGCCGCGCGGCGACTCTTGGTAAACCACGCTGACAGCGACTTGGTCGGTGCTGGCTGCCGACGCGTAGTTCTCGATCGACGGTTTGGCACGACTTGTGACGATTACGACCCGATCACAGCCCGCGGCGGCGGCCTCGTCGATAACAAACTGAATGGCCGGCGTGTCATATATAGGTAGCAATTCTTTCGGGGTCGCCCGAGTCGCAGGAAGAAACCGAGTGCCCATTCCGGCCGCAGGAATAACAGCAGTGCGCACAGCCACACATGCATCCTAGAATCAAAAGCCCTATGCCGACTTATGTCTACAAATTCATTGACTCGGGAGAGACCATTGAGATTTATCAGGCATTCACCGACGACGCACTAACCGAGGCTCCACACCCGTCTGACGGCAAGCCGCGCAAAGTCAAAAAAGTGTTTACACCTGTCGGCATTACTTTCAAAGGTGGAGGGTTCTACAAAACCGACAGTGCCGGCACGAGCAAAACTTCGGGCTCTGGCACTAGTGCAAGCAAGAGCACAGACAGTGCGACTTCGCCAGCAACTGACTCTGGCTCTTCGAGCGATACAAAGTCAGGCTCAACAACTGAAACCAAAACAGGTGCTGCAACATCGGGTTCAACATCGAGCTCAACACCGGCTGCAACACCGGCTGCAACCACACCTAAATCAACGAGCCCAGCCAAAAGCGAGTAGCTCAGCACACATGGCGCGAAGCCATGAAAACAAAACTTCGCAAATCTGCTCTCGAATCCGCTGTCGAGTCTTGGTACGGCCTTTGTCGTGACGCAGCGCGACAAAAAATAATTGTCGTTTCGCTTTCAATAATTTGTGCATTGTTCTATCTGGTTTCTGCCGTTTCATTTGGCAGCAACAGCGCCGCAACATCTGAATTACAAAGTGCGAGTCGCTACGAAATTAAAGTTGGGTTTCGCGCAGTTGCAATGCAAAGCGCAGGGCCATTACCCGAAATGCGCTCGGGTGACTATGTCGACGTGATCATCGACTCGGCAATTGTTCTTGAGCGAGTGTTAGTTATCGATTTTGTTGAGCAGCCCAATCGTCAGACAACTGTCGTGCTGGCGGTGCCAGTCAGCAATGCCGCAATGATCGCCAATGCGGCATCTCTGGGTATTGTCAGTCTCGTATTGGTCGGCTAGCGCCAATTATTGGCGACAATAATTAATATCGCCGCACCAAACGCGACCCGATACAAAACGTATGGCGTAAAACTTTTTGTGCGCACCAAACGAATCATCGACCACATCGCCAACCAGCCAGATAGCCCGGCGGCGATAATGCCCACGAGCATCGGCACGAGCAAACCCTCGGGTATTCCATCTCTAACGAGTTGACCCAACTTAAAAATTACAGCGCCACCAATTATTGGCACGCTCATCAAAAAAGACAATCTGGCGGCTGCGTCTCGTGAAAAGCCGCTTAGGCGTGCCGCCGTAATCGTGATGCCCGAGCGCGACGTACCGGGGTTTAGCGCCAAAACTTGGGCCGCACCAATTATTAGAGCGTCGCGAAGTTTGAGTTGGTCGGTGTCTTGTGAATTTTGCATCGCACTCGCCCGACGATCTGCCCAGACCAACAACAAACCAAAAGCGATCAAACTGATCGCAATCAAATTTGGTGTACCAAGTCGCTCGGTAATTGCGTCTTCAAAAATTATGCCCACAACACCCGCAGGAATCGCCGAAGCAACCAAAAACCAGGCTTGCCGACCCACAATTGAAGCCGGTTGGCGTCGATTAAAAATCACTTGCGCGCCTTGGCGAACATAAACAGACAGTTCGCCACGAAGATAAACCAAAACAGCAACCAAAGTGCCGAGGTGCAAGGCCGTGTCAAAAGCTTTTGCTGTGGCGACCGTGTCGTAGTCGTTCCAGCCGAACAACCAAGGAACAATTTCTAAGTGTCCGCTTGAAGAAATTGGGAGAAACTCAGTTAATCCTTGAACTATGCCCAGCACGATCGCGTGCAAAATTGACATGCAGGTTATGAACCACTCATCATCACGTCGCTAATCACCAAAGACAAACCAACTGCACGCATCGGCAACCAATCAATGTCTTTTCCGAGGTCGACAATATTCAACAACATTTTCTGCAACGTTGACGCAATCGTAAATTCACGAATCGGTGCACCGAGTGTGCCGTTCGTAATCACGATGCCCGAAGCACCTGTCGAAAAATCGCCAGAAATCGTGTTCACGCCGCTGTGCATGCCGGCAACATCTTGAATCAAAACACCATCGTCAATTGATGCAATCAACTCGGCTTGAGTTTTGGTGCCTGGCTGTACTTGCATCGCCAAACAGCCCACACCCGGTCCGCCGGCAAAACCGCCACGCGTTGCATTGCCCGTGCTCTTTGTGTTCATGCGACGAGCGCTGTAGCTCGAATGCACGAACATTTTTAATACGCCGTTTTCGATCAACACATTTCGTCGGGCTGCCAAACCTTCGCCGTCAATATCTGTTGCCGTGTAGGCCAACTTGTTAGTCGGGTCGTCGACAAGCGTGAATCGCGCATCTGCAACCTGCTCATTCAAGCGGTCGGCAAACAAACTGCGCCCCTTCGCTAAATTTTCGCCGTTTAGAGCGCTCGACAAGATGCTGACAAACTGCGACGTGACATAAGGGTCTAAGACGATCGTTACTTTTTTGCTTGCAGGCTTAGTCGCACCCAACAAACGTGTTGCACGGTCGGCGGCCTCACGTGCAGCTTTTTGTAAATCAAACTCTTTTGGCGAGTCGCCAACCGAAAAACCAAAACCTGTTTGCGCTTCATCTCCATCATCTGCCAGCGTTGCGACCGAAACGTAACAAGAGTTGCCGCGACCGCTCTCGCGAATGCCAGTTGTGGTCGATACTGCTGTCTCACCCCAACCGTCTTCATAGTTCGACTGTTCTGACCGCACGCGCGAGTCGGCGGCCAGAGTTAATTTCTCGAGTTCTTTCGTTATTTCAATTTTCTTATCGGTTGGATAACTAGCCAACTCTTCGTCCCAAAACTTTTGCGGTATCTGCTGCACACCATCTGGTTCGGCCAAACCCGCCCATTGGTCAACAGTGCCGAATTGAATGTTGTCGCGTGCCTCAGCCAAAACTTCAGCAATTGCTGACGGTTCAAGCGTGCCGGCGTAGGCAAAACCCGTGCGACCGTCTTTGATAATGCGAATTCCGACGCCTTCGCTTTGGGCTGAAACGAAATGTTCAAGTTCGCCTTCGTATACGCGCACCGAAGTTTCGCCGCCACGCGAAACATACGCTTCAATTTGTTCGCCCGACTTTGCTTGCTCAACTACCGAGTCAGCAAGTTTTTGTAAGTCTGGAACACCGACCGTCATGCTGCCGTGCCGCCGATTGTTAGCGAGCGAACACGAAGAGTTGGCTGACCATCGCCAACTGGCACACCTTGACCATCTTTGCCACAGGTTCCAGGGTTGCCCATCGCGAAGTCGTTGCCCAGCAGATCGATGTCTTTCAAAACTTCTGGACCGTTTCCGATCAAGTTGCCTTCGCGCAACGGTTCGGTTATTTCGCCGTTCTCAATTAAATATGCCTCGGTCATACCGAAAACAAAGTCACCACTTGCAGTGTCAACTTGACCGCCACCGAGTTTGGCTACATACACACCCTGCTTGGTGTTGCGCACAATTTCATCGGGGTCTTCTTTGCCGTTCAAAACAAAAGTGTTCGTCATTCGCACCATCGGCAAATGCTGATAGCTCTGACGACGACCGTTACCGCTTTGCGCGCGACCTTCTTTTCGCGCACGCAGGTAGTCCCACATGTAGTCGGTAAGTACGCCGTCTTGAATAAGAGTGTTGCGTTGCGATGGGTGACCTTCGTCGTCGATGCCAATTGCGCCCCACTCGGCGGTCATCGTGCCGTCATCAACAAGAGTTACGAGCGACGACGCAACGAGCTCGCCCATCTTGCCGCGATAGACACTTGCACTCTTACCAACAAGATCTGCTTCAAGACCATGGCCGCATGCTTCGTGAAACAAAACTCCACCACTGCCACGCTTGATCACGACTGGCATCGCGCCAGATGGTGCAGGTCGAGCACTCAATTTTGTGACGGCTTGCTTGGCGGCACGAATCGCCAACTCTTCGACATCGTTTTCGTCGAACATTTCAAACCCAATTGTGTGACCAAGTGAGTCGTAGCCGGTTTGCATGCCGCCGTCGCCGGTTGCAACAACACTGACTCGCAACAACGTGCGCACTTGTTCGTCGGCGCTCAATACTCCGTTGCTATTTGCCACCAAAATTCGACGACGTGAGTCGCCGTAACCAGCAGAAACTTGCACGATTGATGCATTCACTGCTCGCGCTGCTGCATCAACACGCTTCAGAAGTTCGACTTTGCGAGACTTCTCGACACCGTCAGGTGCAACTTTGACCGTGTTGACAGAGTGTCGCAACACATCGCCGAGTTGCACTTTGTTCACGCCACCGCCGCCTTGTTTGGCCGCCATCGCCGCTGCCTGCGCAGCCGCAAGCAAGCCTCGCTCTGACAAATCTGAAGTGTGTGCAAAGCCGGTTGTCTCACCCGAAACAACGCGAATGCCTGCACCGCGATCTCGCCCAGATGTAACTTGCTCAACTTTGCCGTCGTCTAGACCGGCAGATGTCGAGCGTTTGTCCTCTACATATACCTCTGAAAACTCGGCCCCGGTGCTTCGCCCTGCGGCAAGAACACGCTCTAAAACATCAGGGGCTACTAGTGGTTCTGCGCTTTGCGTCTTGGCCATTGACACAGCCTAGGCGCAGCAAACTCTTCCCAACTTGTTGCGCGCCGTATTCTCTATTTGTGGATATTGCGACTTCAGACACGCCTCAAAAACGAAGCCGGCGCCCGAATTTGCCTGCTGATTTTGAACACCGAATGATTTGGTGGAAAGAAGCGCTCATCATCGCAGTTTTCTATTCGACATACACGATGATTCGCAACCAATTCGGTTCGACTCTCGTTGAAGGCGTCTCAATTCCTAACCATGCATTTACAAATGCAATTCGCGTCATCAGATTCGAACGATGGATCGGTCTGTTTCACGAAGAAACTATTCAAGATTGGTTTTTGCCCCACGTATGGTTCATAAAAACGATGAATGTTTATTACGGCACGGCACACTTTGCAGTGACACTTGGTGTTTTCATCGCACTATATAAATTGCGTCCGTCAGTTTTTGGTCAGTGGCGAAATACTCTCGCCGTAATGACAGCTCTGGCGATCATCGGCTTCTCGCTGTTTCCATTGATGCCACCCCGATTGCTTGACGCGCCATGTCCTGACGCTGGTTTTGGCGCAGAGTGCATCGTCAGCGAATTGCGCACACGAAACGGTGCAGAGAATTTTGGTTTCGTTGACACGATCAAAGAATTTGGTGGACCATGGAAATTTGACAGCGGTATCGCCAGCAAACTTACGAATCAATACGCAGCAATGCCTTCACTACACATCGGTTGGGCAACTTGGTGTGCATTCGGTCTTTGGCCAATCGCCAGAAAATTATGGATGCGTCTCGCTCTGTTGATTTATCCAGCAGTGACGACACTGTGCATCATCGTCACCGGCAACCACTTTTGGATTGACGGCGTTGGTGGGATACTGGCATTCGCTGTGGCATATTTCATTGGCACGAGTCTGCACTATTGGAACCAACGCCGACTCTTGGCCCAACTCACTGGCTCTCATCCGACCACTCGGGACTAGCGTTAAGGGCGCTATGGCGCTCTCAGACATTCGGCAACCAAGTGATCTCGCAGATCTAACTTACGAACAACTTGCTGAATTGTCGGGCGAAATTCGCGAGTTCATCGTCGAGTCGGTGGCAAAAAACAGCGGCCATCTCGGATCAAATCTCGGCGCCGTCGAGTTAACACTCGCGCTACACAGAATTTTCGAGTCGCCACGCGACGCAATCTTGTGGGACACAGGCCATCAGTCGTACGTGCACAAAATCGTGACAGGTCGTCGCGGTGGTTTCAGCAACTTACGACAGGCTGGCGGCATTTCTGGCTATCCGAGTCGTGAAGAAAGTATTCACGACTTCATCGAGAACAGTCATGCATCGACCGTTCTCAGTTACGCCTACGGCATGGCCGTCGCACGCGATCAGGGTCAAAACCCCGATCGCCGACACATCGTTGCCGTCATCGGTGACGGTTCGCTCACTGGCGGCATGGCCTATGAAGCGCTCAACAATCTTGGTCACTCGAAGCGTCGCGTAATCATCGTGCTCAACGACAACGGTCGCTCATACGCACCGACGATTTCAAACGTCACAAGTCCGATCACTGTGAGCACGGCGCCAAATGCTCTCGATGAGACCGGCGAACTTGCGCGTCCTCAAGATCGACTGACAAAAAAACTTTCGCGTGCGCTCACAGATATTCGGTTGAACCCGGTTTATGTTCGACGTCAACGCAAGCTCGAAAAGTTTCTCTACGACCTGCCTCTCGTCGGGCCCCAAGCCGAACGCGGTATCGAAGCTTTCAAAGCTGGCATTCGCGAATACTTACAGCCAACTGCATTTTTCGAAGCACTCGGTGTTCGCTACATCGGGCCAATCGATGGCCACAACCAACAAGATCTTGAACACGCACTTAAGTCGGCATCGTTGCGAGTTGAAGAAGGACCACTAGTCATTCACGTGATCACTCAAAAAGGTCGCGGTTACCCGCCAGCCGAAGACGACGATGAAAAAAATCTCCACGATGCACCAGTGTTCGACCCAGTTACTGGTCCACCAAAATCTGTGCCGACTGGTTACACCCAAGCGTTCGCTGATTCAATAATCAAAATCGCCGAACAAGATTCGCGAATCGTCGCAATCACCGCCGCGATGCCAGGACCAACCGGGTTGTTGCCGTTTCAATCTCGATTTCCAGAACGTTTCATCGATGTCGGTATCGCCGAGCAACATGCAGTGACGGCTGCGGCCGGCATGGCGATGGGCGGGCTACGACCCGTAGTTGCTTTGTATTCGACTTTTTTAAATCGCGCGTGGGATCAACTTGTCTACGACGTTGCACTCCATCGCCTGCCAGTTGTGTTTTGCCTTGATCGCGCCGGCATCACCGGAGACGACGGCCCAAGCCACAACGGAATCTTCGATATGGCGTTGCTTTCAAAAGTTCCGGGCATGCGATTGCTTGCACCATCGAGCGCACAAGATCTTGCCAAGATGCTCGAAGATGCGATCGGCCTTGCCGAGACTGGTCCTGTAGCGATTCGCTATCCGAAAGGTTTGGCACGATCAGTCGGCGAGAACGAAATCGGCTCAGGTTTGTCGGCACGCAAGATTCATTCTTCGTCAGTTCCAAATGTTTGCGTGTTGGCAATCGGCAAACTTGTTGCGGCAGCCGAGACTGCGGTTGCAACACTCGCCGCGCGCGGCATTGAAATCACATTATGGGATGTGCGCAGTTGCGTGCCGGCAGATCCACTGATGATTCAAGACGCCGCCAAGCACTGCGTCGTCGTAACGCTTGAAGATGGCATTCGCGACGGCGGCATCGGCATGATGCTCGGCGACTTAGTGACCAATGCTCCCAACTCGGTGCATCCACGCGTTGAAGTTTTGGGATTGCCAACGAAATTTACGCCACAAGCCAAACCCGCAGCAATTTTGAAACAACTTGGTCTTGACGCAGACTCACTTGTTGAGACATTGGCCGACTTGGCAACGGTCAAACCAAAATAACTTTGCAGTTTTGAGTTTGCCGTGAATCACAATCTGCCCGAGAATTCGGTGCTTGATGCCGAACTGCAACTCGCGCTCAAGGTCGCCGACTCAGCAGATTTAGTAAGCCTCGCTGGCTTCACCTCACGCGATTTCTCAGTGATGCGCAAACCCGACAAAAGTGAAGTTACTGAAATTGATCGCGCAACAGAAACTGCAATCACCAATATTTTGCGCACCGAAAGACCCGAGCACAGTGTTTATGGCGAAGAGCACGGCATCGTTGGGCCGAGCGATGCGAAGTTTCAGTGGGTAATTGATCCGATTGATGGCACCAGCAATTTTGTGCGCGGCGTTCCAGTTTGGGCTTCACTGATCGCACTCGTATATAACGACGTGCCGATTCTTGGTGTTGTTTCAGCACCAGCAATGCGAATGCGTTGGTGGGCACATCTTGGTGGCGAGGCTTTTTATAACTCGGCACCAATTCGTGTGAGCACAATTGACACAATGCGTCACGCGAGTTTGAGCATCACGCTCAACAAGCCATGGCGCGACCTTGACTCGAGTGGGTCTTTAGAAAAACTGCAGCGCGATGTGTCGCGGGTGCGCGGCTACGGAGACTTCTGGCAACACATGTTGGTCGCCCAAGGTGTTGTCGATCTTGCGATCGACTCAATCGGTTTGGCACCATACGACATTGCTGCGCTAATGCCAATTGTGCAACAAGCAGGCGGCCGATGCACCGACAGACTGGGCACATCAAACTGGCGTGCCAATTCGCTAGTTACGTCGAACTCGCTGTTGCACGACGCAACCCTCGCCTACCTACCGAAATAACTGCGCGCTTTAGCGCGTGACGAGCCAGGCGATTGCTGCGGCGGCGAGAATTAAAACAGGTGCGATTCGCTTGAGAATTGGCAAAGCGAGCGACAAGCCAGTCGAGCCGAGCAAATTCAGCGGCTGCGCCTCGCCCGCAATTTCTCTGGCCGGATCGATCACATTGTTAGCTTCTTGCGTCAACACAGTCGACTCGAGATTGACAACAAATTGCTTCAACAACTTGTCGCTGACATCAGCAAGTGCACCACGACCAAACTGAGCAATCTTGCCCGTGATAGTCAAGTCGGTATTCACCGTGCAACGTGTCGTGCCCGCATCGACAACTTCGAGTTGCGCAGTAATGATCGCCGAGGCATTGCCTTTGCCAGTTGAGTCGCGACCTTCGCCTTTCAAAACTGCACGGTGTGCGGTGTCATTGCGCTCTTGAAAGATCGCTTGACCACCAAACTTGGCAACAATCGGCCCAACCTTGACGGTCACATGACCCTTATAGACGTCACCTTCGAACCTTGTAAGTGTAGCCCCCGGCACGCACGGTGCAATTCGCGCCAAGTCAGTCAGTGTCGCCCAGGCAACATCAATTGGGGCTTTTACTTCGAACGAATTATTGATTTCCATGGCTGCTCCCCTTGATAAGTCATCCTACTTACGCATCTAGGCTTGGCTCATGGCAACGACTGTGATCCGCGATGCCGCACTCGTCGACGGCACTGGTGCACCACAACGACCTGCCGACATCGTGATCAAAGATGGACGCATCGCAGAGATAACTCCTGCGTTGAAAGCATCCACTGCTCATGCATCACACGTGATCAACGCCGACGCAATGCTCGTTGCGCCAGGTTGGGTTGACGTGCACACGCATTACGACGCACAAGCAACATGGGATCCATGGTTGACGCCGAGCAGTTGGCACGGCGTAACAACTGCAGTCATGGGAAACTGCGGCGTGGGTTTTGCGCCCGCACTTCCTGAACGACACGAGTGGTTGATCGAATTAATGGAAGGTGTCGAAGATATTCCTGGTGCGGCGATGACCGAAGGCATCAAATGGGAGTGGGAGTCGTTTCCCGAATATCTTGACGCGCTCGCGAGAAAACCTCGAGTCTTAGATCTCGGCGCACAAATCGGCCACGGCGCCTTGCGCGCATTCGTGATGGGTGATCGAGGTGCCAACAATGAAGATGCAACGGCAAGTGACATCGAAAAAATGGCTGCACTAACTGAGCAGGCATTGCGCGCTGGTGCACTTGGGTTTTCAACTTCGCGCACGTCTCTGCATAAAAGCAAGAGTGGCGAATTCGTGCCTGGTACGAGCGCGCAACCAGACGAACTTTACGGCATCGCCGAAGCGATTCGCCGCGCGGGTCACGGAATTTTTCAAATGGCCGCCGAACACTGGCGAGTGCCAGGTGATGAATGGGGTTGGATGCGCGAACTCACCCGACGCACGGGCGTGACGATGAGCATCAACTTAAATCAACCAGCAGATGACGCTGAGTTGTGGCGCGAGACTCTCGCACTAATTGAAGAGTCGGCGCGTCTCGGCGAGAAAATCGAAGCACAAGTCGCGGGTCGCAGCATCGGCTTGATCATGTTCTTGCAAGGCACGATACATCCGCTGATAATGCACAACGCATATCGCGAGGTCGCATCACTGCCGATTGCGCAGCGAGCAGCCGCACTAAGCGAGCCTCAACGCAAACAACGCCTGCTCGACGAAGTTCCAACACATAAATTTTTTCATCAATTCGTATTTTTCACTAGAATTTAGTTTTTTATATGCTTGCACATCTCCATCTATTGTAATGGGTTTTGCTGGAATTCCAGCAACAATGGTATTATCGGGAATATCTTTTGTAATTAATGAATTTGTTAATGCAATTACTTTATTCCCAATTGTAACACCTGGACTAACTGTAACTTGTCCTACTCCCC
>ENA-ORCY01000793-ORCY01000793.1-marine-metagenome-genome-assembly--contig:-NODE-793-length-16612-cov-3.001693_pt1 | contig 16612 bp, 14 predicted proteins | sample MGYA00248634_ERZ508507 | MGnify/ENA primary metagenome ERZ508507 (study PRJEB26178, sample SAMN06266269) | marine metagenome | isolation source: Columbia River Estuary | place: USA:Columbia River Estuary... | reverse complement strand
TTTTTTTAATTAACATAATAAATAAAAACTTAAAAATACTTTTTTCTATATTCGCCTACTTTACCAAAAAAGGTTGCTTGCTCTCATAAAAATCAATCACATATACTTAATAGTATGCTAAAAACCTCAAATACTTTCATTAAAAAAGCAACTTTACAGAGAGTTGGCAACAAATTAAGCCAGGAGTTAAATCATATTACCACTACAGAAATTCCTTTAGCTGAAACTGAAGAGGAATTATTAAAGAAGTTCTTTTTAAAATCTATAAAATCTAGTTTAGATCTTATGAAATTTACGCATCATATAAATTTAGACTATAATACTGTATATGGAGATACTTCAAAATACTTTGAAAATGAAATATCATTTATAGAGTATTCAAATAGTGTTTTGCATCATTTGTATGAAAAATCTAATCATCCACAAATAAAAACTGGAGAATTATTTATTATTCATTTTCAAGAAGTTAAATTTCAAGAAATTTTAGTAGATGCTATTGGTATATTTAAAATTGAAAATAAAATAGATTTTTTAAAATTTAACCAACATAATAATGAATTGGATTTTAACATCAATAAAGGTGTTAAATTACAAAAGATTGATAAAGGATGTTTGATTCTTCAAACAGATAGATCTGACGGTTATAGAGTTTTTTCTATAGATAACAATAGTTATGATGCTAATTATTGGAAAAAATCATTTTTAGACATAGAAGAAGTAATGAATGACTCATATCAGACAAAACATCATTTAGGTATGCTGTCTACTTTTTCTAATACTATGAAAGATAAAAAAAACACCTACGTACAAAAAGATTTTATTAGTCAGGGAATTAAATTATTTAATGAAAATGAGATAATTACAAAAGACCTTATAGAACAAGAATTGTTGAGCCCATTTGACGTAGTTGATTCTTATTCGAAATTTAAGTCACAATACAATAAAGAAAATAATTTAGATTTAGAAGAAAATTTTAATGTATCTACTTCAACTCTAAAAAAAGAGAAAAAAAAGATTAAAAGTCAAATTAACTTAGATACCAAAATCCAGATAAAGCTGGACATCAGTGAAGGAGACAGCTTAAAAGAAAATATTGAAAAAGGGTTTGATGAAGAAAGAAAAATGCACTTTTATAAAGTTTTTTTTAACGAAGAAATGTAATAGTAGTTAACTATTTAAAAACGTTTTTAATTCTTTATAATTAGCAATCTTAATAGCCACTTTTTCTTTATTAATTACTTCTTTAATTTGTGATGGAATTTCTACACTAATTGGGAGAGTTGCTTCAACAACCTCCAAAAACTTTACAGGATGTGCTGTTTCTAAAAAAATTCCAAATTCATCTTCATGCAAACTATGTTTTTTTAATCCTAAATATCCAATAGCACCATGAGGTTCAGAAATATAATTAAACTTATTATAAATATCTTTCATCATTTCTTTTGTTTCATGATCTGAAAAACTAAAGGATGAAAAAGACGCTTTTAACTGAGTTAAATTATTTTGAAATAATTCTTGAATTCGGATAAAATTACTTGGGTTTCCAACATCCATAGCATTAGAGATTGTAGCTTTAGATGGTTTTGGTGAATAGATTCCATTTACTAAATATTGAGGAACCGTATCATTAATATTAGTAGAGGCTATAAAATGTTTTACTGGTAATCCTAGTTTCTGTGCTAGTAAGCCAGCACAAATATTTCCAAAATTACCACTAGGAACAGAAAAAACAATGTCTCTATGCTTAGCCGAGACTTGTTTATAGGCAAAGAAAAAATAAAACATTTGAGGCAACCATCTTGCAACGTTAATTGAATTTGCAGATGTTAATTTTCTTGAAATCTCTTGATCTAGAAAAGCAGATTTCACCATTTCTTGACAGTCGTCAAAAACACCACCTACCTCAAGAGCTGTAATATTATTTCCTAAAGTAGTTAGCTGTTTTTCTTGGATATCACTTACTTTTCCGCTTGGATAAAGAATCACAACCTGAACACCTTTTGCGTTTAGAAAACCATTAGCCACAGCGCCTCCGGTATCTCCAGAGGTTGCAACTAATACTGTAATATCTTCTTTATTATCTTGATTAAAGTATTCTAAACACTGAGACATAAACCGAGCCCCTACATCTTTAAAAGCCATTGTTGGACCATGGTATAGTTCTAAAGAACCAATATTTTTTTCAATTGTTACAACTGGAAATTCAAATGAAATTGTTTTTTTAATAATTTCTTTGAGCTTTTCAGCTGGAATTTCATCCCCTATAAATTGCTTAATTACTTCAAAAGCAATTTCTTCATTAGAATACTCAGAAATATGATCAATAAAATCTTGGGAAAGCGGAGTGATACTCTCAGGATAATACAATCCTCTGTCTGGTGCAATTCCGTTTACAACGGCCTGTTTAAAAGATGCTTTTGGTGATGACTTATTTAAACTAAAGTAGTTCATATTTTAATTATTGGTTGTGACTTTTATGATCTCTGTCACTATATTTTTAATTACAATTTGGTTATTGAGGCTATAGAAATGACTTTTATTTATTCTCCTCCAAAACCCTAACTCCTTGTTGATTAATTTTTGAAACATGGATATCATACTCAATATGAGTTTTATCATATATTTCAGACATTACTCCTCCTACTTTAGTGGCAATATCCTTACCTCTACACAATGCAAATATTGAAGGACCAGAACCAGAAATACCAGCACCCAGTGCACCTGCGTTTAAGGCACTTTTTTTTACTTGATTAAATTCTGGTATTAAAACTGATCGATTAGGCTCTATAATTTCATCGTGTAAAGACCTACTAATTAAGTCATAATTACTAGTATATAAACCACTAATTAAACCCCCAAAATTTCCCATTTGCTTCACCATTTTATTAAGTGATACCTGATTTTTTAAAACAGCACGTGATGCTGAAGTTTTAAGTTCTATCTGAGGATGAATAATGGTAACATATAATTCTTTAGGGGCATCAATTTTAAGAACCTCCAAAGGTTCATAACTTCTTACCAATGTAAAACCACCAAGTAAAGCAGGAGAAACATTATCTGCATGTGCAGAACCACTTGCTAATTTTTCACCTTGCATTGCAAATAAAATTAGCTCCTCTGCCGAAAATGGATTCCCTAGTAACTCATTGATAGCAAAAACTGCACCTGCAGCACTTGCCGCACTACTGCCAATACCACTTCCAGGCTTAATATTTTTATAAATTTCTATTTCAAAACCAACCGTTGTTTCAATGTTATCAAGTAAGGCCAACGCGGCAACTCCTGCAACATTATTTTTTGTTTCAAATGGCAAATTTTGGCCAATGATATGGGTAATTTTAACTCCTTTCTCAGCTACTTCTCTCACAACCATTTCATCACCAACGCTATCTAGGCAAAGTCCTAAAATATCAAATCCACAAGAAATATTAGCAACTGTAGCTGGCGAAAAGATTTTGATTTCTCTCATTACATCATTTTTTCATTAATTTATTGAATTCTAATGATTATACATTTCCTGTTCTTATAACATCTGCAAAGATACCAGAAGCAGTTACATCTGCTCCAGCTCCGGCTCCTTTAATAATTAAAGGTTGTTCTGGATACCTATCTGTAAAAAATAGTACAATATTGTCACTTCCTTCTAAATTATAAAATGAATGAGATGAGCTTATATGCTGCAATCCAACAGATGCCCTCCCATTTTCAAACTCTGCAACATATTTTAAACGACAATTTTGATTATTGGCTTCTAATAATAGTTGTTGAAAGTGAGGTTCATTTTTGTCTAATGAGGCATAAAAATCAGCATTTGTTTTAGTAGCTAGGCTTTCTTTAGATAAGAATGAATTGTTTACTATATCTTCTAATTCTATTTCATAACCACTTTCTCTTGCCAAAATTAGTATTTTTCTGGCAACATCTATTCCACTCAAGTCAATTTTTGGATCTGGCTCAGTAAAGCCCTCTTTTTGAGCTTGTGCAACTATTGAGCAAAAAGTTGTTGATGAATTAAATTTATTAAACACAAAATTTAAACTTCCTGAAAGAACTGCTTGAATTTTATGAACTCTATCTCCAGAAGCTATTAAGTTTTTTAAAGTATCTATAATTGGCAATCCTGCTCCTACATTAGTCTCGTATAAGAAAGGAACATTAGATTTTCGAGAAACATTCTTTAAAATATTGTAATTCTGAGAACTTGAGGCACAGGCAATTTTATTACAAGTAACTACAGCTATATTTTCACGTAAATAATGTTCATACATCTCTGAAACCTGTTGATTAGCAGTAATATCTATAAAAACACTATTCCTTAAATTATGTGAAGTTACTTTAGAATAAAAAGTATCTATGCCTGCCTTTTCTCCTTGTTGAAGGAGTTCTTTCCAGTTTGTTAAGTCTATCCCATTTTCATCAAAAAACATCATTTTAGAGTTAGAAATTCCAATAACCCTAATTTTTAGTTTTAAATTCTTTTGCACATAATTCTGTTGCTGCTCTATCTGAGCTAAAAATCGTTCTCCCACATTCCCAACTCCGGTCACAAAAAGGTTTAATTCCTTTATTCTTTCTTCAAAGAATCGTTCATGTAAAGTATTCAATGCTTTTTTTGCTTCTTTTTTATCAATTACAGCAGAAATATTTTTTTCAGAGGCTCCTTGAGCAATTGCACGAATATTTATATTATTCTTTCCTAAAGCACTAAACATTTTTCCGCTTAATCCATGATGATTTCTCATATTATCACCTACCAAAGCAATAATGCATAAATCTTGCTCAACTTTTACAGGTTTTACTTTTTGTAATTGAATTTCATATTCAAATACCTCATCAATGATTTTTGATGCTATTACTGCATCATCATCTGAAATAGCAATACAAATAGATAATTCTGATGAAGCTTGAGTAATTAAAATAATATTGATATGATGTAGGTAAAGAGCTTCAAATAAGCGTTTAGAAAATCCAGGAATACCTACCATTCCATTACCTTCAAGGGTTACTAATGTGATGTTTTCTATATAACTAATACCCTTCACTGGTTTATTCTTACTCGTTTCTTTTGTTATTAAAGTTCCCTGATCTGCTGGCTTAAAAGTATTCTTAATAACAATTGGGATCTCTTTTTGTAATACTGGCTGAATTGTTGGAGGATAAATTACTTTCGCTCCAAAGTGAGATAATTCCATCGCTTCATGATACGATATATGATCAATTACAGAAGCTTGTTTTACGATAGATGGATTAGCTGTAAACATACCACTTACATCTGTCCAAATTTGTAATTCACTACAATCTAATGCCGCAGAAATAATAGCTGCTGTAAAATCTGAACCACCCCTTCCTAAGGTCGTAGTTTTCCCATTTATTGTTCTGGCTACAAAACCTGGAACTATAGTCACTTTTTGTGAATGACTTGAGAAATATTCTTGGCAATTTTTAAATGTGGCAGAAAAATCAACCAAGGCATTGTTGTAATTGTCTGAAGCTACAATAAGTTCTCTAGTATCTTTATAAACAGCTTTAAAATTTTCATTTGCTGCTTTTGAAATGATGTAAGAAGAAAGCAATTCACCAAAACTAGATACTTTTGCTAAGGTTTTTGGGCTTAATTCTCGTAATAAAAAACATCCTTCATAAATCGTTTCTAGATGATTAAACAATTGTTTTACATAACCATTAACAGAACTCTGCTCTTTTACAGGTAGTAATTCTTTAATGATATTAAAATGATTATTTTCTAATTCTTTTAGAACTTCTAAATAATCTTCATTCTTTTGCGCTGCTAAAGTTGCCCCTTTAATAAGTGCATTTGTAGTTTTACCAAATGCAGAAACTACCACTACTACGTCTTGCTCTTCTGAAGATTTAGAAACTATCGCTAATACTTTTTGTATGTTTTTTGAGGTAGCTACAGATGATCCACCAAACTTTAATACGTTCATTTTTAAAAGTTTTGAAAAAAATATTTTTAAATTTTTAAATTTCGATCTTTCGAAATTTTAATAGTTACCTAGATTTTATATGTGAAAAATAAACCCCTAAAGGGTAATAGAAGTAATGATAATTATAACAAAAGTTATGCGAACTAAGTTGTTTTGTAGCGTATTAATTATATGTTCTTTTGTTAGTTTCACAATTCAAATGTATCATTTATATTTAGTAAAGAAAAAAAAAAGTAATTTTCTGTAGAACTTTTATGAATCTCATAAAATCAGCTATTATTATTTGCAGAATATTTATTTTTTATGATTTCACCAATTGGTTTTTTCTGAATATTGCTTTCTAACCAAGATATGATATCTAGATATAAAAAAGCTCTACTTTCATAAGGATCATCTTCAAAAGTTTTTAATTTTAAATGTAATTTTACAAAGGCCTTCTTTATATCTTGAGGATAAATGTTTTGCAAGCTTTTAATAAATTTTATCATCTCTTTTTGAACCTCATGTAAATCGTTCATTTTTAGTAAAAACTTATACGTACTTTTTAATAAGGTTTCTATGTGGTAGTCATATCCTGCTTCATAATGAGCAAATAAATTTAATATTCTTGAAAAACACAATAAATCTTGCCTCATGGATAAGGATTTATTTGAGATAATTTTATCTAAATAAAAGATACAAGTATCATTATCTCCTGAGCCAAAGTACATACTTGCAAATTTGTAATAGAATGTCATTACATGATGTTCATCTATTCTATTTTTAAATAATTTTAATTGTGAGTCTATTTTAGGTATAACTGTTAGACCTTTATCAAAATTACCATCTGTAAAATAAAGATTTATCTTATGAAGATTTATGTATAAAAAACTAAGCGCTTCAATATTATTGTCTGAAGGAAATCCGTCACTTTTTATAATTTTCTCAAGACTATAAAGTGTTTTTTCAAACCTATCTTTTCTTCTTATAAAAAATAACGATTCTAATAAATAGTTGTTTCCCTTTAAGAAAAATACTGGATGAGAGTTAATCATCATTGGGTTTTCGTAAAATAATTCAACCCACTTTGACGCATACTTATAACAATTTAAAAAATCTTGGGTAAGAAAACTATACCATAAATGAGCTTTATAAAGCCATAATTTCTCTCTGAAGCCTAACTGACTTATCTCAAATTTTGGTAGTCTATTATAAAAATAATCTCTTATATAGATACTTTCTTCTTCGTTTTTAACATAACCAGACTTTAAAATAATACTGTATAATTGAAGTGATAAATTAGATAATTTACTAGCAATCACATTTAAAGCACTAAGTTCTTTGGCCTGTATTGTTAATTCATCTGCTCTGTTACTTATACTCCTTGTAATGTATTGAGACTCTATGACTTTCTCTAATTCAACTACTTCATAAGCTAAATTTTTCTCTTCATTGTAAATAGCAAATTCTTTGGCTTTTTCTAAAATTTTAAGACTTTGTTTATACAATCCCTTATGGTATAAAATTGAAGCAAAATCTAATTGTTCTCTAATTTGAGAACGAACATTTTGGTGAGAAGGACTTAATTTTAAACTAATTAATACTTGTTTATATAAATGTGCTTTTACGTTTGCTAGTTGTTGTTTTTTAATCCCTCCTTTTTTTAAGATGGCTGCTTCATCATAAATAGTTGCTTTGTCTAAAAAATTAAATAGATTTAAAAATTTAGAGTCGGCATTTACTCCTAATCTACCTACATATAGCTTAAATTGTCGTTTTTCAGATTTTGAAAGCGATTTTACTAATTGAAATAAATTATCTTTTTGAGACTTAGTCATATTGAAAATAACTTATTAAGTTATTAATTATTAGTACTTTAAATGTTGTTTCTCTTGTTGAACATCGTAATAATATGAAATTAAAACATGTCTAAGAGCTATCCAAAATATAAATTCGTAAGGCAATACAAAAATATATTTTAATAAATGTCAGATACTACCATTCAAATCTTTGATACTACTCTTCGAGACGGAGAGCAAGTACCTGGATGTAAGCTAGATACAAAACAAAAATTAATCATAGCAGAACAGCTAGATATTTTAGGTGTAGATGTTATTGAAGCTGGTTTCCCTGTTTCTAGTCCTGGTGATTTTAAATCTGTTGAAGCTATTTCAAAAATGGTGAAAAATGCAACTGTTTGCGGGCTTACTAGAGCTGTAAAAAAAGATATTGAAGTTGCAGCTGAAGCGCTACGTTTTGCAAAAAAACCAAGAATACATACTGGTATTGGAACCTCTGACTCACACATAAAATATAAGTTCAATTCTAACAAAGATGATATTTTACACAGAGCTTTTGAAGCTGTAAAATATGCAAAATCATTTGTTGAAGATGTAGAATTCTATGCAGAAGATGCCGGAAGAACAGACAATGAGTTTTTAGCAAGAGTATGCGAACAAGCCATCAAAGCAGGAGCAACAGTTTTAAATATTCCTGATACTACAGGCTATTGTTTACCAAGCGAATACGGTGCGAAAATAAAATACCTAAAAGAAAATGTAAAAGGAATAGAGCATGCAATTCTTTCTTGTCATTGTCACAATGATCTTGGACTAGCAACTGCCAATTCTATTGAAGGAATTATTAATGGTGCACGTCAAATAGAGTGTACAATTAACGGTATAGGTGAACGTGCAGGAAACACAGCCTTAGAGGAAGTGGTTATGATTTTAAAACAACATCCATACTTAAATTTAGATACTAACATCAATACGAAACACTTGTATGGTATTAGTCAGCTTGTTAGTGAAAGCATGGGGGTTTATACCCAACCAAATAAGGCCATTGTTGGAGCCAATGCTTTTGCTCACAGTTCTGGAATTCATCAAGATGGTGTAATTAAGAATCGTGAAACCTATGAAATTATAGATCCTAAAGATGTAGGAGTTACAGAATCTGCCATTGTTTTAACAGCCAGAAGCGGAAGAGCAGCCTTAGCTTACAGGGCTAAAATTGTAGGCTATGAATTAACAAAGCTACAGCTAGACATCGTGTATGCTAGTTTTTTAAGTTTTGCAGATCAAAAGAAAGAAGTAAATGATGAAGACATTCATCAAATTATAGCTTCAAGTAGTATCTCAAAGCAAATTTTATCAGCATAATTAAAAAATAAACCTACTTCTCGGAGAAACACACTATGAGCAAAACACTTTTCGATAAAATATGGGATCAACATGTTATTGACACTATCAAAAACGGACCACAAGTTTTATATATAGACAAGCATTTAATACATGAAGTTACCAGTCCACAAGCTTTTAATGAGCTAAAAGAAAGATCAATTCCTGTTTTTAGACCCAATCAAATAGTGGCAACAGCAGATCACAACACACCAACTTTAGACCAACATTTACCAATAAAAGATGATTTGTCTAGAAATCAATTAGAACAACTTACTACAAACTGTGCAGATAATAATATTACGCTATACGAATTAGGACATCAATACAATGGAATAGTTCATGTAATGGCTCCAGAGTTAGGAATTACACAGCCAGGAATGACTATGGTATGTGGAGATAGCCACACCTCTACTCATGGTGCTTTTGGTGCCATTGCTTTTGGAATTGGAACCAGTCAGGTAGCACAAGTGTTTGCTAGCCAGTGTCTGTTACTTACAAAACCCAAAAGTTTACGAGTAACCGTTCATGGAAAGCTTAGTAAAGGAGTGCTTCCAAAAGACGTTATTCTATACATAATTTCTAAACTTGGCACCAATTCTGGGACTGGGTATTTTTGTGAATATGCTGGAGATGTTTTTAAAGACATGAGCATGGAAGGAAGAATGACTGTTTGCAATATGAGTATAGAAATGGGTGCACGTGGAGGAATGATAGCTCCAGATCAAACTACTTACGACTATATTAAGGGAAGAAAATTTGCTCCTAAAGGAATTGAATTTGATGAAAAAGTAGCCTACTGGAATACATTACCTTCAGATAATGATGCTGTTTTTGATCAAGAATATACTTTTGATGCAGAAGATATTGGACCAATGCTTACCTATGGAACAAATCCTGGAATGGGAATTAAAATTACAGAAACTATTCCTGTAAACCAAAATGCTTCATTCAAAAAATCATTGGAATATATGAATTTTGAAGCAGGAGCTTCTTTAATTAATCAGCCTATAAATTATGTATTTATAGGAAGCTGTACCAATTCTAGGATTGAAGATTTTAGAGTTGCTGCCAACTATATTAAAGGGAAGCAAAAAGCCACTAATGTAACCGCTTGGTTAGTTCCTGGAAGTAAACAAGTAGAAACTCAAATTATTAAAGAGGGGTTAAAAGATATTTTTGTTGAAGCGGGTTTTGAGCTAAGACAGCCAGGTTGCTCTGCTTGTTTAGCAATGAATGATGATAAAATACCCAAAGGTGAATATTGTGTTTCTACTTCTAACAGAAACTTTGAAGGCAGACAAGGACAAGGATCTAGAACTATTTTAGCTAGTCCTTTGGTTGCTGCAGCTACAGCTATTGAAGGAAAAATTATTGATATTACTAAACAATTAAGTTAATGGAAAAGTTTATAAAAATAACATCGAAGGCAATTCCATTAGCCATAGAAAATGTTGATACAGATCAAATTATTCCAGCTCGTTTTTTAAAGGCTACCGATAAAAAAGGGTTTGGAGATAATGTGTTTAGAGATTGGAGATTTGATAAGAATGGAGAGTTAAACACTGAATTCTCATTAAACAATACTTCCTACTCAGGAAATATTTTAATAGCAGGAGATAATTTTGGATGTGGTTCTAGTAGAGAACACGCAGCCTGGGCTCTAGTTGGATATGGTTTTAAAGTAATTGTATCTAGTTTTTTTGCAGATATTTTTAAAGGAAATGCACTAAACAATGGGCTATTACCTTTACAGGTATCACCTACTTTTTTAGCTATTTTAATGAAAACTGTACAAGAAAACCCAGCTACTGAAATTGAAATTGATTTAGAAAATCAAACAATCTCACTTTTAGAGAAAAGTATTTCTGAAAGTTTTGAAATTGACCCATACAAAAAAACATGTATGATTAATGGCTATGATGATATTGATTATCTTTTAAGTAAAAAAGAAATGATTGAGGCTTTTGAAGCACAAAGAATACAATTAAAATAAATTTAAAAATATTATATTTCCGTTTTTAACCGGAACAACTAAAAAAATGAAATTAAATATAGCGCTATTACCTGGAGACGGAATTGGACCAGAAGTAACCAACGAAGCTGTAAAAGTTTTAAAAGCGATCGCTTCTGAATTTGATCACACATTCATTTTCAAAGAAGCCAGTGTTGGTGCCATAGCCATTGATATAACTGGAAACCCTTTACCAGACAAAACATTAGAATTGTGCATGGCTACAGACGCCATTTTATTTGGCTCTATAGGGCATCCAAAATATGACAATGACCCATCTGCTAAAGTAAGACCAGAACAAGGGTTACTAAAACTAAGAAAGTCATTAGGATTGTTTGCCAACATTCGTCCCGTAAAAGCTTATGAAGCACTTATTGATAAATCTCCGTTAAAAAAAGAAATTATATCGGGAACAGATATCAGCATTTACAGAGAATTAACAGGTGGAATTTACTTTGGTGAAAAAAATCTGAGTGAAGATGGAAATACTGCTTCAGATTTATGCCAATACAGTAGGTTTGAAATTGAAAGAATAGCACATTTAGCTTTTAAAGCTGCTCTAAACAGAGATAAAAAAGTAACCCTTATAGATAAAGCAAATGTTTTAGAAAGCTCTAGGTTGTGGCGTAAAGTAGTTGGAGAGGTTGCCAAAGAATACCCAACTATTGCATTAGATTTCTTATTTGTAGACAATGCAGCCATGCAAATGATTTTAAACCCAAAACAGTTTGATGTAATTCTTACAGAAAATATGTTTGGAGATATTATTAGTGATGAAGCAAGTGTTATTGGAGGATCTATAGGATTATTAGCTTCGGCCTCCGTAGGTAAAAAACATGCCTTATTTGAACCTATTCACGGATCTTATCCTCAAGCAACAGGCAAAGGAATTGCCAATCCAATAGCTTCAATTTTATCTGCGGCTATGTTGTTAGATCATTTTCAACTCATTGAAGAAGCTGCTTTAATTAGAAAAGCTGTAGATAAATCTTTAAAGTTAGAAATTACAACACCAGATTTAAATACAAAAACAGACATGGTCTCTACTTCTAAAGTTGGCGATTTTATTGAAGATTTCATAAACAACCCTAATGATACTAATGTTAATTTTACAAACATGCACTTGGGTCAATCAACCATTATTTAAACATAAAGTTTATTCAATAAAAAAGGGAAAAGAGCCAAAGCTCTTTTCCCTTTTTTATTAGTTATTATTTTTATTAAACAGTTACAGCAGCTTTTTTAGACTTTCTATATAAGAAAGAATTGAAAATATTTCTTTTACCAAAATTGTTAATAGATTTACTATTCACAAATTTATTGAACAAAATTTTATTTACACCAAAATATTCATAGGTGTTCCCATCGGTAAAGGTAACTTCCATCAACATACTTTTGTGATGAAAATCATCTACTCTAGAGGCTGTAATAGTAGCTTTGTAGTCTTCTAAATTTGCCGCTTTGGTTTCTGGTGCGATGCTTACCAAAAAATGATATCCATCAATAATTTTTAAACTTATCTCGCCAGCTTCTTTCTTTTTTTCTTCTTCTTGAAACTTATCTGGATGCCATTCTTTTACAAGTCCTCTATAGGTTGTTTTTAATTCCTTCAAGTCTATAGCTCCTTCTACTTTAAACAGTTTTTTATATTCTTTGATACGCTTCATTTGTACTATTTTTCAAATTGAGCGCAAATCTATTCATAATACTTGAAATAGACAGTCACCTTGCCTATTTTATTTACTAAATTTAAATAGATGAAAATCAAGTTTTTAAATTCTAAAAAAAAACGATTCTAGGACCTGTTTTTTTAAAACTACAAAATTGACTTTCCCTTAGGAAATTTTTCTCTAATCTTATCTAAACTTAAATTATGAATACTCCCAATATGCGTATGTTGCTTTGTATTAGTGGCTTCATAGGTTCCGTTTGTTACTGTAGCTCCTATTTGCTGATAGGCTTCTCTAAAAGACAGTCCGTCCATAACTAAATTATTAATGGAATCTACGGTACTCAAATGTTTGTATTTTTCATCCTGTAAATTAATTTTCTTTACTTGAATTTGCTGAATTGAGTAATTAAAAATTTCCAAGACAGTCTTCATTTCTTCGAGGGCTGAGATCATATTTTCTTTTAATAGTTGAAAATCTCTATGATAGCCACTCGGCAAATTATTAGTAATTAGAATCATTTCAATTTGCAATGCCTGAATTTTATTTGATTTTCCACGTATCAATTCAAATACATCTGGATTCTTTTTATGTGGCATAATACTACTTCCGGTTATTAATGTATCTGGAAAAGCAATAAAATCGAAATTTTGACTCATATACAAGCAAATATCCATCGCAAATCTAGACAGGGTATTTGCTAAACTACCTAAAGCAGCCGCAATTGTTCTCTCATTTTTCCCTCTACCCATTTGAGCAGCAACCACGTTAAACTTAAGTGTTTCAAAACCAAGCTCTTTAGTTGTAAATTCTCTATCTACAGGAAATGAACTTCCATAACCTGCTGCAGAGCCAAGAGGATTTTGGTTTACTGTTTTAAAGGCTGCATCAAGCACATAAACATCGTCTATAAGTAATTCTGCATAAGAAGAAAACCACAAACCAAAAGAAGATGGCATAGCTACTTGCAAATGTGTATAGCCTGGCAATAAAGAACTTTTGTGAATTTCCGCGAGTTCTAGTAATGTATTAAAGAAAGTACCTGTAAACTCTTTAATAGTGCTTAATTGCTCTTTATAATACAACTGTAATGCCACTAATACTTGATCATTTCTTGATCTTGCAGTATGAATTTTCTTACCAACTTCTCCAAACATACTTGTTAGTTCAAATTCTATCTTAGAATGCACATCTTCAAATTGAGCTTCAATGACAAAGCTTCCTTCTTGAATTTGTTTAGCTAAAATTGATAATCCTTTTTCTAGTAGCTGTAATTCTTCTGAAGTAATAATTCCAATAGAAGCTAACATTTTGGCGTGCGCTACTGAAGCTTGTACATCATATTTTGCAATATGAATGTCTATTTCTCTGTCATTCCCTACTGTAAATTGCTCTATTAGCTGGTCTATTTTTATGCCTTTATCCCAAAGTTTCATTTCTTATAATTTTTTAATTCTTAAAATTCAAAGGCAAGAGATTAGATTACTTTGCTAAAAAACAAGACTACTCTCTTATCTTTATTCTTATAGTATTTGTTCTAATATCTTTATGTACAACTCTATACCTTGTTCAATTTCTTGTAAATAAATAAATTCATCTGCCGTATGAGAGCGGGTACTATCTCCAGGACCTAATTTTAAGGAAGGGCAGTCTAATACAGATTGATCTGATAATGTTGGAGACCCATAGGTTTTTCTTCCCAAAGCAATTCCTGCCTGCACCAATTCGTGCTCAACTGGAATAAACGATGAATTTAATCGTAAGCTTCTGGGAGTTATGGTTGTGCATGGCGATTCTTTTTCTAGAATCTCTGCAATTTTTTGGTTGCTATATAGATCATTTACGCGAACATCTATCACCAATTCAACTTCTGCTGGAATGGCATTGTGTTGCTTACCTGCGTTCATTTGAGTAACAGTCATTTTTACATCACCCAAACTTTTGGAAGTCTTTTTAAATTGAAAGCTCTCAAACCATTGTAAAACATCTATGGTATTGTAAATAGCGTTATCATCATTTAGATGTGCTGCATGACTTGGAGTTCCACTAACTTTTGCATCAAAAACCACCAAGCCTTTTTCTGCAATGGCTAATTGCATTAAGGTGGGTTCTCCAACAATTGCAACAGCAACTTCTGGAATAATAGACAACATACTGTTTAATCCGTTTTTACCACTACTCTCCTCCTCAGCAGAAGCAACAACTACCAAATTGTATTTTAAATTCTTATGATGGTAGAAATAGGTAAATGTTGCTAATAATGAAACCAAACAACCACCGGCATCATTACTTCCTAACCCATATAATTTTCCGTTTTCAACAATGGCTTTGAAAGGATCTTTAGTAAATGCTTTATTGGGTTGAACAGTATCATGATGAGAATTCAATAAAAATGTTGGTTTGCTTTCATCAAAATATTTATTGACTGCCCACACATTATTTTGTGTTCTTTGATACGCTATTTTATTTTCTAGAAACCAAGATTCTATAAGTAGAGCCGTGTTCTGTTCTTCAGATGAAAACGACGATGTTTCTATTAAATTTTTGAGTAATGCAATAGCATCAATTGTTAGCTTTTCTATTCTCATTTTTATTGAATTGTTGTACATCTAAATTCTTTATTAAAAAGCATGTCAGACTTTCCGATACACACTTTTGAAACATTCTTTTCTAAAGCATAAAAACAATTATCTAATTTTGGAATCATTCCTTCATTAACTTGACCACTCGCTTTTAAGCTAGCATAATTTTGAGAATGTATAACCGGAATAACACTCTCGTTATTATGGATATCAGAAAGCACGCCCTTTTTTTCAAATGAGTATACCAAAGACACTTCATATACATGGCTCAATGCAGTAGCAATAGATTGTGCCATGGTATCGGCATTGGTATTTAATAGCTGTCCTGCACCATCATGTGTAATTGGTGCCACTACAAGTGACAAACCGGTATGTAAAAAGGCTATAATTTTTTCTGTGTCTACCGCGTCTATATCACCTACAAAACCGTAATCGATTGTAGCGTTTATTCTTTTATGCGCTTTTATAATATTAGCATCTGCGCCACAAATACCAAGTGCATTTATATTTTTTGATTGAAGTGCTGCTACAATATTTTTATTGATGTAGCCAGCATATACCATCGTTACAATTTTAAGGGTAGCAGCGTCTGTGATTCTTCTACCATCAACCATCTGCTGTGGTATATTTAAATCAGTGGCCATTTTTGTAGCTAATTTACCACCACCATGAATTAAAATCTTTTTTCCCTCTACTGCCGCATAGGCACTTAAAAAGGAAGCAAGATGTACTTCATTATCAATGATATTGCCACCAATTTTTATAATGGATATTTTTTCCACGCTTATTTTTTTGAAGATAAAATGGTGGACAATACCGCTTGTGCAGCACAAACTCTGTTGCCTGCTTGTTTGGTAACAAGGCTGCTAGAGCTATCTAATATTTCATCAGAGAGTTCTACGTTTCTTCTTACGGGTAAGCAGTGCATCACTTTTGCGTTATTAGAATGCTTGAGTGTATTTGCCGTTAACATCCACGCAGGATCGGTACAAAAAACCTTACCATAGTCGTTGTAAGAACTCCAGTTTTTTACATACACAAAATCAGCGCCTTCAAGCGCAGCAGCTTGATCGTGGGTAATGGTGGCGCCTTTTGTATAGCTTGCTGAAAGTTCATAACCTGCAGGATGCGTAACAACAACATCCGCAAAATTGCCAGCCGTTGCCCACTGTGCAAAGCTATTAGCGACACATTGTGGTAAAGCTTTTACATGTGGCGCCCAGGTTAATACCACTTTTGG
>ENA-ORCY01000784-ORCY01000784.1-marine-metagenome-genome-assembly--contig:-NODE-784-length-16774-cov-4.397856_pt1 | contig 16774 bp, 8 predicted proteins | sample MGYA00248634_ERZ508507 | MGnify/ENA primary metagenome ERZ508507 (study PRJEB26178, sample SAMN06266269) | marine metagenome | isolation source: Columbia River Estuary | place: USA:Columbia River Estuary... | reverse complement strand
TCGGATTGTAGCCATTGGGGTCTGGATCGGGATTGGGAACAAATTCTACAGGAGGGTTTGAGCCATTTTGGAAGACCTTCCAATTCCACAATTGACCAATGCCATTGGGTTCAAAGTCCACGGGGGCGTTTTGGGACCACGCCGAGGGAATCAGAAGAGCAAGTAAGAGGAGCAGGAGGAGTCTACGCATCGCGGGTGGTTTCGTCCATTCTCATCCCTGAGGGAAGCGCTGAAAGCAGACTTATGGTCAAAGGTACTACAATTTGCACCGGGTTATTTAAAAAAATTTATACCCTTAGCGCCTCGCTTTAAGAGAATTAGCCCTAAGTCCTATCACGTTGCATGAGGCTTTTTGCTACCTTTCAAATGAGCAACCTAAACGCTATTCCATGAAAACCCTCCAGTTCGTCCTTAGCCTTGCCCTTCTCGCTTGGATCTCCCCCGCCGCCCTAGCCCAAACCTCCGGAGGTCCCGATGCATACGGCTACACGTGGAAAAACAGCAACCACACCAGCAATCCCCCCACCTACAGCTGGGTGGACATCACCTCCCGCGGCGACCAAGTCACCGGCCTGGCCGATGACAATGTGGTGGGACCCTTCCCGCTTCCTCAGGGCTTTCAGTACTACTGGTATCCCGTATCCCAAATTTGGATCGGCAGCAACGGCTACATCAGTTTCAATGGGGTGAACATGGCCTCGCCCTTCCCCAGCACGGTCCCCTCCCCGGCAGGTGGCAACGACTGGCTCGCACCGCACATGGCGGATTTAAACTTTGCCGGCAGCAATAACCCCGCGCAATGCTATTTCTTCGCCAACCAGGATTCCTTGGTGGTTAGCTTCATCAACGTGCCCTACTGGAGTGTTTCGGCGCCCGGATACAGCGGTAGCAACTCCTTCCAAATTATATGGACCAAAGCCGATAAGCATATCCAATTCAACTACCAGAGTCTTTCCTCGGCCGGCGGCACGTCCCAAGACTGCGTCACGGGTATCGAAAACAACACCGGTGCACTCGGCCTTCAGAACTACATCGACGTGGTGCCCTCCAACAGCTTTGCCATCAAGTACTACTACCCCTCTGTCGTGACCTATGCCGTCACAGATGGGGGCGTGAATTGGAACAACAACGACCGAAATGGCGGATACTTCATCCCCGTCAACAGCATGCAAAACTTTCATGCGAACATCAAGAACTTCGGAAACCAAGCCCTGCCTGCATTTACGGTGACGGATACGATTTATTCTGTCTTGACGCCGATTGTAAATGGCTCGGCAGCCGTTCCCGCCTTGCAACCCGGTGAGGATACGACCTTGACCTTCTCGAACACCTTCATGGCGCAGTTCCCGGCCATATTCAAACTCAGCTCACGGGTATCCGGCATCACCGGCGATATGGTCGCGGCCAACAACCGAAAGTCTCAAAAAATCGTCGCCGTCAACACGACCCAAACGCAGTACATCCTCGACTACAGCGACGGCATTCCCGACGGCACCGGCCTCAGCTGGAACGGGGGCGGGGGCGGCATTGGCATCTATGTGGAGCCTCCCGTCTACCCGACCCAAATCAACGGCTGTCAATTCCTCGTTACGGCGCAACCCACCACCCCGGTCGACTGCTACGTCATGCTTTACGACGACAACGGCCCCAATGGCACGCACGGCACCTTGCTGGATTCCGTGGTGGTATCCGCCAGCAATGTCTTTGTGGGTTCCTACACGACGGTCATGTTCCCTAGTGCGCCCTTCTACAAGACGTCGGGCGGCTACTATTTGGTCTGGTACATGGGTGGATCGGGGGTGTCACTGGGCCGTGATTTGACCCCCCCCACGTCCCAACAGGCCTATGAAATTTTGGGCAACACCTGGGCACGTTACCGCGATATGTACACGGAGGATTTCTGTATCGGTTTACTTGCTTCAAACGCACCATTCCCCGCAGCGAATTTCTCGATGGATACGACCCAAATGCCCACTATTTCCTTCACCGACCTCAGTACCAATTCCCCCACCACCTGGCATTGGGACTTTGGCTTCAACAATGACACCTCGGTGGTCCAAAACCCCAGTTACACCTATACGCAAAACGGCACCTACACCGTCTGCCTCGCCATCACCAACTCCTTGGGCAGCGACACCGTGTGCAAGACTGTAACGATTCGCGGCATTGGTTTGGATGAATCGACCGACCTGGTCTGGGCCTTGTATCCCAACCCCACGTCCGGAGCGCTTACCCTTCGCCTGCCTGCCGGTTTAGAGGCAAAATCGGTGATGCTCCGCGTCACCAATATGCTAGGCCAGGAATTGCCTTTGCGTTGGTCGGTGGACGGCTCCTCGCTCCGCACGGAACTACCTTCCGCTAGTGGTCTTTATTTGGTCGAACTCCTCGATCGCTCCAGCGGCGAAAGCCTTGGCGTGAAGCGGGTGGTGGTGCGGTGACCTTACAACGAATAAGCTATACCTATTTGATGGCTTCCCGAAGAGAACTGTTGAATAGGTGACAAATTATACGTGTAAAAATATCGTAGAGACAACTTTGGCCCAATGTTCAAACCAACAAATGAATCCACTTCATTATTCGAAGAATAACCGAACCCTCCAGCGTATTTGTGCGCCAAGACTCGCAGCCAAAATTCACCTACAAGATCATTTCCAGTAGTTTGACTCCGCAAGAAGGAATCAAAGATGTACTGGATTTTATCTGAATTATTCAATTTGTACGAAAGGTCAAGTCCGTAATTTGACCCTACATTTTTACCAAAACTTAGGTTTTCTTTATCAAGTCCTACCAAAAAATTATTTGAGAAAAAACCGATTCTAAGCTTGTTCTGGTATAGAATTGACGCACCAAATGATGCGTCAAATTGATTAAGGTTATATGAATCAAGGTTGACATCAATATTTTGTTGTCCTGAGAGTTTAGTAAAATCAGCATTTATAAAATACACTTTTGAGCTCACACCAAGAAGTATGCTTAATTTTTCGCTAAACTTAGCCTCGAACGAATAAGGGACCTGTATTGTAGAAAACGAAAATGTACCAAGATCTTGTTTCCAAATTTGGAGTCCAAGGCCATTTTTCTCATTCATTGAAAAGTCCAAGGCTAAACCATATAATTGAGGCGAACTTGCAATTCCTGCCCACTGTCTTTTACCACTGAATTGTAATTCTGAGTTACGTTCAAAGGACGTTTTACCCGTAGCAGATGGATTAAAATAAGCCCGATTGCTCCAGCAGGGCGCATTAAATAACAAGTCTTGGGCTGAAACATTCAGCGAAGTGACTAGAAATAGTAAGAGGCTAGCGTAGTATCGTAACATAACCGGAATAAGTTTCAAAGTTGCCATTTGACTGAATGATGTAGTAGTAATCTCCCGTGGGAAGCTGTTGTCCATTATGTGTGCCATCCCATGTTTGGTAATTAGCCGAATTGGAGTGATATACTTCAATTCCATTTATCGTGAAAACACGGACCTCTAAACTTTCATATTCAATACCTCTAATACGCCAGGTGTCATTTTCACCATTTCCATCTGGCGAAAACCAATTTGGTATAGAGACACAGGGCTCATACAATGGGTCCATGGCAATTGTGAAAGCAGTATCACAACCCAATATATCTTCCACCTTAACTCGGTATAAACCGCTTGATAAACCATCCTCGATTCCGGAAAAAACAGCGTCATTGAGATAGTAGGTAAATGTGCCATTACTTCCGTACGCCATGATATTTATTTGTCCATCATTTGTATTTACGCAAGTAACAGTTAACGTGTCTGTTATTATTTCCAATGGTTCAGGTTCATTTATTTCAATGCTATCCACAAAAGAGCAACCATTTTGATCAGTAATGGAGAACGCATATGCCCCCGCAAGTAGATTGTCAATAACGGCACCAGTTACGCCATTAGACCATTGGATTGAAAGCCCTCCAGCACCACCTGTAGCATTAACCTCAATTCGTCCATCTGAAAACTGATAACATGTTGCATCAGTTATTATTAATGAATACGAAATTGCCGGGGGCTCGTTAATCAATACTACTGACTGACTCATACATCCATTGGCATCCGTGACCATGACCGTGTACGAACCCGCAGAAAGACCACTGGCCGTGCTAGCCGTAGACCCGCCTGTCCAGGAATACGTGTATGGACCCACTCCACCTGAGGCAGTAACACTCGCCGCACCATTTGAACCACCATTGCAGCTCACCCCATATCCATTGAAGCTACTCGTCACACTGGCCGTGCTCGTTAAAGCCGTGGGTAACGGGATGTAAAGTGAATCGACTATAATGCATCCGTAAGCATTTGTTGTCGTAAAACTGACATAACCAGAATTCAATATGGTAGATACAACTGTATCACCAAGTTGGCCTGTTGACCATGTGGTATTGAGTGTTTGGTCCCCATTCATCCAAACTTCAAAAGTTTCACACCCTACTTGATTGTACCCCTTTGTTAAACGAGCTGTACTCAATTCACACCAAGAAGCATTGGACTCTATGTAACCAAGATCTACGAGTCCCTGTTGGTCCGGGCGTTGAGTACCGAATATATCTGGGTAAAATGTGCCGTTTGTATCCCCTACGTTGTGGTGATAATCAAGAAGAGACAAAGAGTAATCCCCTGAAGATGAATTCGTAAATACTACAGGTTCATCATCGCAAGTGTTTACTATTAATGTTCCACCTGTAGAATGGCTATAATTAGATGTAATACTTGGCAATCGTGAATTTGAGAACTCAATGGTTCCCAGCCATCCATTCCATAAATTACTCAGGTCAGGTAAGATTCGCGGGCTCTCTCCTGCTTTTTCAACTAGAAGAGAATTTTTAAAAACGAACTGATCACTCGAATACCACGGTTGAACAAACCAATCTGTTTGGATATTAACGAATGTGCTATTAAAGATTCTATGAGTATAACCTGAGCTAAAAATATGCGGATGATTGTAGCCATCGACAAAGCAATTATAAAACTGGGCTGAGTTCCCATTGTCTACCAAAAACATTGAACCATCATTTAATGGCACTTTCAATGTAGACTGGTTTCTTTTGAATTGGCAATTAATAAAGGTTGGATGGCTCCCCCCAGCGTAATAATCACCCCCTAGGGATGCATAACCATTTTCAAAAACACAGTTCTTCACCCATATTGAATCAAACTCGCTGTATATCAAGCCACCTCTGAACGCCACTATCGAATTGGTAGCGTAGCCATCGGTAAGCTTGAAATTCTCAAGTGTAACCTTACCATTTATAATAGTAACTACCCTTGAAACATTATTTCCAGAGACTACGGATATACCCCCAGTACCAATGATACTGAGATTTTTATTCGAAACTAAAAATGATGAATAAGTTCCAGTCTCGACAAAAACCGTATCACCGCTTGATGAAATATCAACAGCCTTTTGAATTGTCAAAACCGGACTACTTAAGTTGCCCGAATTCAAATCATTACCATTCGTAGACACATACCATTTCGTCGCTTGAATCTCGTGAACTAAGAAGAGGAAGCCTAGGAATAGCAGAATCCTTGGATTGAAAAAATTCAACATAGTCGCTCTAATAAATCTTAATACCTCAGGATATACTCATCACTTCTGAATCGTCACAGGCAAGTACAAGTAGCCTTGCTCACCCATCAACTCCAATCGATACATACCACTTGGTGCTAATCCAAGGTCCACTTCCACGCGGTTGTCTGGCGCCTCACACTCGAGGAGAACGCGGCCAAGGCCGTCGATCATTCGGACCGTTTTAATGTTCAGCTCCTCCGGATATGTTACCGAAAACTGACCACTGTTCGGATTCGGGAAGAGTTTAACTTGAGCCTTCAGCCATTCATCCGTGCCAATGTTCACGTAATTGAACTGAGCTGATTCGGACGAACATCCTGCCGCATTAGTCACAATGATGGAGTACAAGCCATTTTGGGTAGGATACCATGTCGTAGAATCCGCCCCCGGAATTGCCACCCCATTCAAGTACCACTGGTTGCCCGCTGGCGCAGAGCTAATCAGCAAGTTGGCATTGTTGGAGTAGTAAATGGTCGGCGTCACGGGTACGGGGCTCAACGTCACCGAAATGGCATTGCTGCTGCCCGTACAACCGGTGCTATTGTCAGCCTGCACCGAGTAGGATCCAGCGGCCTTTACCCAAATGGATGGGCCCGTTTCACCCGTATTCCAAACGTAGTTGCTCAAGCCAGGATTGGCTATCAATTGCACGGAATCTGCCGGGCAGAAAGTCGTTGAACCTTGTGCCGTGGCTACCACCGAAGGCAATGGATCAACGCCTATAGCGACCCCAGTTGAAGTGGCGCTACATCCGGTTGCATTCGTCACCGTCACGGAATAGGTTCCGGCTGTATTCACCGTAATCGTAGAGCCCGTGGCGCCATTGCTCCAGAGATACGATCCAAGACCGGAAGGCACTGAGAGCGACACACTACCTCCTTGGCAGAACGTCGTTGCGCCATTTGCCACTACCGTTGGTGCGCTGATGGTTGATATCGTCACCGTAGTTGCTGCACTCGTCGAGCTACAACCAGCTGTATTCGTTAACGTAACCGAATAGCTTCCAGCGCTCGTTACTGTTATGCTCTGCGTCGTAGCTCCCGTACTCCAGAGGTAACTATACCCCGCTGGCGCACTGAGCACCACCGAGTCACCCATACAGAACGTCGTAGAACCACTCGCACTTACACTCGCCACCGGCAAAGCACTCACCACCACAGACGTCGCCGAACTGCTCGACGTACAGCCCGCAGCATTGGTCACCGTCACCGAGTAACTGCCCGATGCACTTACCGTAATGCTCTGGCTCGATTGACCCGTGCTCCACAGGTAACTCGAGTAGCCACTTGGCGCACTCAAAGTCACCGTGCCCCCTTGACAGAAGCTCGTAGAACCATTGGCACTCACACTCGGAACAGCGATCGTATTGACCGTCACAGAGGTCGCAGCACTCGTCGCACTACAGCCATTGGCATTAGTCAGCGTTACCGTGTAACTGCCCGCCGTCTTCGCCGAGATGCTCTGCGTCGTGGCTCCATTGCTCCAGAGGTAACTGTAACCGGCTGGCGCACTGAGCACTACCGAGTCGCCCTGGCAGAACGTCGTAGAACCGCTCGCACTCATCGTAGCCGTGGGCAAGGCGTTCACCACAATGGCCGTCGCCGTTGAGAGCTGGCTACAGCCACTAGCGTTGCCTACCAACACACGGTAGCTGCCGCTTGTGCTCGCCGATAGGCTGCTCCCCGTGGCTCCAACAATGGCCGTACCATCCTTATACCACTGATAGCTCGTCATACCCGTAGGCGCATTCAAGACCGCACTACTTCCACTACAGAACGTCGTGGGATCCGTCGTGCTAATCGTAGATACCGGCAAAGCATTCACCACCACCGTCATCGTATCCGATACCACAGAACAGCCATTGGCCGTCTGCGCCGTGACATAGTACGTGCCGCTTTGCGTCACCGTAATAGACGTGCCCGTCGTGCCCGTGCTCCACATCCTATTGCTGTAGCCACTTGGGATAGACAACACCACGCTGCCGCCCTGGCAGAACGTCGTAGCTCCATTGGCCGCAACACTCGGACGCGTGGGGGTATTTACCACAACCGTCGTAAGCGCACTGCTAGATGAACAACCACTGCCGTCCACCACCGTGACACCATAGCTGCCCGCATCTTTTGCCACAATGCTCTGCGTCGTAGCTCCCGTACTCCAGAGGTAACTATACCCCGCTGGCGCACTGAGCACCACCGAGTCACCCATACAGAACGTCGTAGAACCACTCGCACTTACACTCGCCACCGGCAAAGCACTCACCACCACAGACGTCGCCGAACTGCTCGACGTACAGCCCGCAGCGGTATAGCCGGTTACCGTGTAGGAGCCTGCAGCATTCACAATAATGCTCTGCGTAGTGGCTCCATTGCTCCAGAGGTAGGAAGCAAATCCACCAGCTGCCGTCAACGTGACAGAGCCACCCGAACAGAAGGACGTACTTCCCGTGGTCGTAACCGCCATAGTTGGGATGTAGTTAACCGTCACTGTCGCAGGCAAAGACGCTACCGAACAGCCTGAAGCATTCGTGACCACTACACTATACGTACCGGCAGTCTTAGCCGTAATGCTAGACGTAGTTGCACCGTTGCTCCAGAGGTAACTGTAGCCGGCTGGGGCACTCAACACCACCGAGTCGCCTTGGCAGAACGTCGTTGCAGAACCTGCCGAAATCACCGCAGAAGGCAGAGCGTCCACCGTCACGGCGAAGGCGGCACTCAAAGAAGAACAGCCTGAAGCATTCGTAGCCAACACCGTGTAGCTACCAGCAGAAGTTGCCGAATAGCTGGCGGAAGTCGCACCAGAAATGGCCGTGCCATTCAAGCTCCATTGGTAGGCCGTCATTCCAGCAGGTGCCGCCAAGGTCAAACTCGAACCTTGACAGAACGAAGTCGCGGCGTTTGCAGCCGTAATCGCGGGGGTAGACAAATTGTTTACTACAACATTTACGGCTGAACTGGAGACAAAACAGCCATATGCATTCACATATGAAGCGGTGTAAGATCCTGTAGATGTGACAATTATACTATTCGTTGTGTCACCAGTATTCCAGGTGTACTGAGACTGACCTTGAGGTAAGGTAATCGTCACTGCACCACCTACACAGAATGTCGTTGGGCCCGATAATGTTGGGATAACCGAAATATTCTGTGGCAGTATCTCAACACTCTTCGTGGTAACTGTTTCTACACTGAAGGAACCGGTCAACGTGACAGTGATCGTTTTTAATCCATGTGAAGTGTACTTGTGCTTGAGCTGGCTTCCTTGCTTCACAGTCCCGTCACCAAAATCAACCGAAACGATTAGCGTCGTGTCTGGAGTCAAAGCTTGAACATTCAAGGTCAGACTATCCGAAAAGCATAAAACAGAATCTGACAATAAGGATACAACTGGTGTCGAACGGGTTAAAAGAGAATCTATTTTGCCTGTTCTCAATCCAAGATTGTTTTTTGCCTGAACCCTGTAGTAGTAGACCTCACCAGCCAAGAGACTCTGTACAGACTTGGAATACGGTACTTCATAATACGTACTACCCACATTCTCCCAAGATGTGCTATTTGTTAAGCTCGTTTTAGACGAGCCAAATTGGAATCTGGCCTCTGTTGCAATGAAATTGGGATCAACACCTGAGTTGAATTGAACTGAACCTTGCGAGCCTGTCGATTCAATTGCTTTATCCGTTCGAACCCTTGGTTTTGATGCATAAGGAGAAGCCCAAACACCTATACTCCTCTGACTTTCTGTAAGATTACTTCTCAGTGATGAGTAGAAATAGAGATAATAATTACCACCAATCACGTTATTATCCCGGTAATTGGTATCTAAGAGCAAGGAAGAATTTATCAAGACTGTGTCGCCAAATATTCCATCCCCATTCACATCCACAGTTGTATCTGATCTGTAAAGGTTGTATCCCAACAAATCGGGAATTGAGTCAGGACGTGTCCAATCAAGCTTAATAGAACTTGAATCTCCAAAAGCCGAGAACCCAGTACTTAAAACACCAGCAACATTAAGCTGAAATTCAAATCGGTAATCTTCAATAGGTATATCGAATCCTTCATTGTCGACTGCATTCCGAACTGATACCTTGTTATAACCGTCTGAACTTGTAAGTTGGGTCACATTGAAATAACCCGTCCAAACAATACTATCTGCCGACCAATATGAAGAATCTGCGATAATATTTTGAGTATATGGCTGACGAACGCCAAAAGTTACAAATGGTGTCACGGAAGTCCTCATAGCCCTATTAAACTCGACTTCAATCTTATGGTTGCCCAGTCCTATGAGCTTATGATATGGGTCATTGTAAATATTGATATCAGAAGAATCAAGTCGTATGGTAAAGACATGGCCGTGAGTTTCCTTTTTAGGCCTAGATAGTTTTTTGGTTGAGCCATTTAGAACCGGGAAAGACGGATTCTCTTGAAAATCAAAAATATTGGACTCAATACTCACATTATCCGTAAGACCATAGTAATTGCTGTCGATGACATTATTGATGTAATTAGAAAATGTTGCTCCACCACCATTTCCATCACGAACTCCGATAACATACCCAGTTCTTCTCAAATTGAAAGCATTCCCAGGCGCTTGATATCCATGCTTTAACAACGTGTTATTTCGAACCCTCTCAATATCATTAACTGAACCACATGCGATAGCTGGTTGCTCCCCGTAGTATTGTTCGTAAATGCTTCCAGAAACGAGATTATTTGCAAATTCACCCTGCCAATTATACGAGTCTAAACCCACAATGGGTAGATTAGAAATACAATATTGAATATTGGTTGCTTTCACATAGGCATTCCCTGAAGGCTTGATTATGTTCCAGCCATATCCATACCACGAATTACAATATTGTATAATGCAATCTTCGAAAGAAACTTTGCTACCTGGGCCAATTATTTCCGAGCCCCACTGCGAAGATCTACCTCCATATTCGAACAGACAGTATTTGAAAACTGCCATGTCGGTCCCAACATTTTTTATTTCTTCCCATCGTTGCCACCCGTTAATATTCTTGGTGAAAACGATTAGTGAATCAGGCTTACCAATTGCCGTGATATTATTGTATGCAATACCACGCCCCCCGTCTATTTGAATTTTTGTTCCTGGAGCAATTACCAGGGTATCAAATGCACTATTTCCAGTAATAATTACCTGGCAATCAGGAGTCCAATAGGTTGTCCCTGGATAGATACCATTGTACTCGCATCCCGCTTGTACCTCAAATACAATGTCTTGGCTTGTTGTGTCACCACCGGGGGTCCAAGAGTAAACATTAAACGAAATATTTCTTCCATTCACTACTCCACTATCAACTTGAAATTTGAATTGTGATGTAACGTTTGACATCGAAGCATAGCTACTTATGGAACCCAAGAAACTTACAGAATCCATGAAATGGATAACAGATTTGTCTTCAAAACGTGAAAGACGCACACCAACATAAATACTGTCAGAATAAGTGCCCAGGTTTTTGACATCCACTCTACCATTTACAATTTCTCCAGCATCAAGGTGAAAATCACCATCACCCAAAGCCGTATCAAGCATTGTGAATGACTTCATCCAAATCAAAGGCTTCTCTTCTGGCCAAATGGCCTTAACAATATCTATTGAAGGAAAACTTGCAGGGCTAGCCCAACCTTGGTTTTTTGTAAAGGTCCCATCAATGTCATACCATGACATGATGTAATCGATAAACAACTTTTCCTTGGTATTATTGGGGCGGAATGCCTTGTACATGGCAACGGACCCAGCAACTGCAGGACAAGCCATTGAAGTCCCACTATAGTTCGCGTAGGCCCCTCCTGGGATAGTTGAAATGATCCCTGCACCGGGCGCATAAACTTCATAATTGAATTCATCCGGGTAATCCGTGAAAGTCGGTCCATCAAAATCATAATTTGAGAACCACACACGATACCCATTCCAACCAGGATTTTGTTGAGTTGCCTGAGCCGCAAGAACATAAGTAAGAGCTCCTGGATACATGGGCGCTGGATACCTCCCGTCTGGACATAGAAATCCATCATTACGAATACAAAGTGCATCATTCCCAGCAGCTCCAACCGGAAGTGAAAATGCATATGCATATGCCAAAGCATTCTCTTGAGCTAGAGACCGTCCATATCCACCAAAACTCATGCTCAAAATATCGGCTCCATTGTTGGCAGCATAAACAACGCCTTGTGCAAGTGTTGCCGAATTGGACCCCCCTGAACTTTCCAAGCCCTTAATGGGCATGTATTTAGCCCCTTTTGAAATCCCAGCTATCCCCTTCGAGTTATGTTTGCCTACTGCAATACCAGCGCAGTGGGTTCCATGTGAGTTATCATCGGCAGCATGATTGTCAAGGTTAACAAAATCCCAACCACTTACGTCATCGATAAAACCATTCCCATCGTCGTCGACGCCGGGCAACCCATTTGCTTCTATATAATTGGTGAATCGCTTCCCTTGCAAGTCAACATGATTTGTATCAACTCCGGTATCAATGATTGCGATAACTATCCCATCGTCTGTTATCGAGCTATCTTGCATCACATGCCACACACTATCTACGTTCATTTGTGATGCGTTGTACTGGAATGCATAGAGACTGTCATTTGGAGTAAGTGCATCCGTTTTCATCAAATAATTCGGTTCGGCATATTTAATGATGCCAACCAAATTCTGCAGTTCATCCATTAATTCAAAGACCTGCATTGCATCTCCATTTGAATCAAATCTCACTCGATAAATATTGGTGAGCTTGGGGTATTCTACATATTTTCCCGAGTAGGTATGAAATCCCTTTTCACCACTTGGAATTGGCTTTTGAAATGGAAAAAGTTGTTCAGCCTCTTGAATTGAGTACCTCTTAAGAACTCTGTCAACTACTGCAATTTCCGTTTCGTTGTTTTGATTAAACGTGACATTTAAATCATCGTTAAATCTTATGATTATTTCATCATCCACCCAGTGAACTAAGTCATCAATTAACAACTGCGGATGTGGCCGTTCCGCTTGACTGAATAGATTATACGAGGCTACAAAAGTTAGGATGAAAAGAAATTTTCTCACTGTGAACAGTCTTTAATGAAGGTTCAATATGGCATGTGATAATTTCAAACCGGGTACACAACGGGTACATATTCCCAGACCTACCCCTTTAGGTCTCATTTTGAACGAAAACGGGGATTTTCTCCAGCGGGGCCAGATGTTTCGTTCCACGGCTACCTTTGCCCCATGATGCCTCACCCCTTCCAGGATTTAAAAAGCCAAACGCGCCTCGTTACCCCGCGCCGGATCGGCACAACCGCCTTGCGCATCGCCATTGCGGGAGTGATTGCCTACGTATTGAGCTCGCAATCGCCTTGGGTCATGACCCTGTGGTATATCTATGCGGGCTTTAACGTACTGGTCTTGGTGGGATTTTGGGCCTTCAGCCGATTCCTGCGCAAAAAGCTCGGTGCATTGGGCCAGCAGTTTGGACAGGTCCAACAGGAGGAAGACCTCGGCGAGGCCGAAGTCATCGAAGACGCCCAAATCGAAGACTAGAGTTACTTGCTCGCTCGGCGGTGTACCGTCACCGCCCATTGAGCCAACGAGCTATCCATTAAAAAGCACTTTCTCAAAGCAAAGGATTTGCTTCATCGCTCTAGGTCATGCTGAAGTTCTTCCAGGGATTTGCCTTTGGTTTCGGGCATGATCCAATGGGTGAAACCAAGCTGCAAAATCATGCAGCCCGCAAAGAAGACAAAAATCGGCCAACCTTCCGGAAAGGCCTCCTGAACCACTGGGCCAAGGAGGGTGATCATCGCAGCAAAAACCCAATGCGTGCCGGTACCCCAAGATTGTCCCGCGCCGCGGACAGAGTTCGGGAAAATTTCGGAAATGAACACCCAGATAACCGCCCCTTGGCCCATCGCGTGGGACGCAATAAACATCAGGATAAACGCAAGCGTGAACATGGGGGCCGCCTCGCTGTAAAAGGCAAATGCGACCATGCACAAGGAGAAGATGTAGCCCAGGGAGCCAATGTACATCAGCTGCTTGCGACCCAATCGATCGATGAAGTAGAGGCCCACAAACGTGAACAGGAGGTTGATTCCGCCCAAAGACACGCTAGAAAGCAAGGATTCACTGCTCGCAAAACCCGCATTTTCCAGGATGGACGGGGCGTAGTACAGGATGAAGTTGATGCCCGAAAGTTGGTTGAACATCGCAAGTAGAAAGGCCAGCAGAAGGGGAAAACGGAACTTTCTTGAGAAGAGGGGCACGGCCGGCTTGGAAGAAGTAGCCATCGCATCGGCTTGGATCGCCTGCAGCGTTTCCTCCGCTTCCTGAGAGGTTTCAAAAAGCTGCGTGAGGACGGCCTTGGCGGCCACCGGATCGCCCTTTTTCACGGCGAGCCAACGTGGACTTTCAGGGACGGTCAGAACCATGACGGTGTAGAGGATGGCCGGAATGGCTTCCACCCCCAACATGAGACGCCAGTCCCAAGCTCCCCCAACTCCCGCCAAGAAGTAGTTGGACAGAAAGGCGATTAAGATTCCAAAAACAATGTTGAACTGGTACAAAGCCACCAGTCTACCGCGGGATGAAGCGCTGGAAATTTCCGAAATGTAGGCGGGGGCGGCCACGGAGGAAGCACCGACCCCGACGCCACCAATAAAGCGAAAGAAGGAGAACGAATAGGGGTCCCACGCCAATCCAGAACCGATGGCCGAAACCGTAAACAAGGCCCCGATCCATATGAGCGTGGGCTTTCGACCCCAGGTATCGAGGGGCTTGCCTCCGAACAAAGAACCCAACACAGTCCCCCACAACGCCATGGACATAATGAATGTGCCATGGAACAAAGCCGAGGTATCCCAGAGTTCACGGATGGGCTCGTTGGCCCCCGAAATCACGACCGTGTCAAATCCGAAGAGAAATCCGGCCACGGCGACAACCCAGGACCATTTTTGTACGTTGCGCATAGGGTAAGCGTTTAAGAATGGGAAATCTACAAAGAGCGCATTGACAATTTTACTACCTTCCATGAAGTAATTCCCCGAGGTTATGAACACAAATACGATTGAACGAGTCCTGTTAGGGTTTGGCAGCGTGGTATTAATTGCCTTTGCTGCATCTTACATTGTCCCTCCCTTAAAAGAATTCAATAGCAGCCTGCGCATCGCCGCTATTGTTGGAGTCGCACTCTACGCCGTTTATAGTTTTTTAGTGCAAAGCAAGGATCAAAAGGAGATTTATTCGGCCGAAAAAGAAGCCGAAAAGTTTGAGAACCAAGCGCGCAAGGAGCGTCGCCGAGGAGATGAACTCCAAGAAGCCAACTTGACTTTGCAAGCCGACTTGGCCGCCGCGAAAAAAGAGGCCGAAGCATTGAACGCTCGTGTCGCAGAGCTGGAGGCTACACTGGCAGAGAAAGGCTAGTCTGCTAGGGGGTGCTTACCCCCTCCCACATCCAATTTCGCCCGAAACCCCCACCCCTATCGGAGGTACAACGGATATAAGCGGTTGTACACATAGCGCTTCAGGGACTCCCCCTTGGTGGGCTTCCATTTCCCTTTCATCCAAGGCAATTTTTCATAGCCATATTGATCCAAAACATGACCAAAATGCTGGGTCACCAAATTGGCCTCCAGTGCTGTGATCTCCTCTTTCCAGCGATCCAGATGTACAGCTGAAATGGCTTTGAATTGGCCATATGCACTGTTGCCCCCCCAAGGATCTCCAAGCAGCGTCGGCTCAAGCAAGCTTTCATCAAAGGAAATTTGGAGGAATTCGGCGAGGGCCTTCATCTCCACAGCGGGATTTTGGGCCAAATCCTCATAGCGTATCACCTTATAGTGCGGGATCAGCTTTTGATTCATTTGGAGCCAATAATATCCCGACTCCAAGGATTTATATACTTTGTTGATCAAGGGATAGCCTTGGTCTTTGGCTTTGAATTTGCGCAAGGCCACCATATTGGCATAGGGATTCCGAACGATGTGGATGAATTGCGCTTTGGGGAAGGTTTGGGCCAATTCCAGGGCTACTTCCAGGTGTTCCACGGATTTTTCCACCGCCCGTTTCCCCTGGGCCGAATCCAATCCCTCCACCACTTGGGGCAGCAATTGCTTTAAAACGGTCAGGGCCTGGATGGGGTCGTCGGCTTCATCCATTTCCCCCACAAAGGCGCGCACCGCATCCATATCGAGACGGTCGCCCAAGACCACATCCGCCTGACGGTCCACCGATTGGGCATAGGATTCCAAGATTTCGACCAAGCCTTCCAGAAAATTGGCATCGTCTACGGGCGCTTGCTTTCGGTAGCTGTAGGTGATCCAGCGGCCCAGGAGGGCCATAAAATGCGTTTCAAAGGGGATCACGAAGAGATCTGGATGCCCATCCAAGAGGGAGCGCAAGAGGCTGGTACCAGACTTGTGGCTGCCAAGAATAAAGATGGGGGCGTGGGGCATAAGGCGAAATTAGTGTCAGGCCCCAAGGGACATTTCGTGAATGAGTAAGCGGTCGTAGAGGGCGAGGGCACGGCGCAAGACTTCGTCGGAAGCCCCGTCAGGCGCGGGGCGCTCGTTCTGATGGGATTCCGCCTCCACGGACATTCCTTTCGCACCGACTTCCTGCATCAGGGTGGCCACCACGCCGGTGGGCATGGCACAATATCGGTCGTAAGAAAGCAGGAACATTTGGTCGTTCCGGAGTGCCAGTACACGCTCGTAATAGGCGATCCACCGCTCGAGCCAATCGTCCAGCGTGACCGGCGAATGGACCGGCATTCCGCTTCCATCTGACCAGGTAAAGGCTTTGACATTTTGGCCGAATTCATAATGCCCCAGCCAGTTCATGTAGGTCAAGAAGAAGGGGTCCTTTTCCTGCTCCACCGAAAAGTGCAGGTGCATGTCCATCAAGCTAGACGCGTGGAAAATGGGCTGCCGAAAGAGCACCACGGTCCGCATGGCCGGGAAATACTGTGAAAGCGAGGCGTATCGTAGGAGTGTATTGTTGTTTTTGGCCAAATAGCGCCCTCCGCCCTGCTCGGCGCATACGAGGGCGCGGTAGGTCGCGTAGTCGGTAGCACGCGCATCCGAAAGGGCGTATTCTTTCAACTGAGCCTCCTTCACATAGCCATCGTATGCACTGAAAAAGTACTCTTCGAGGGCTTCATTGGACTCCAGGCTCACCGCAATGCC
>ENA-ORCY01000781-ORCY01000781.1-marine-metagenome-genome-assembly--contig:-NODE-781-length-16824-cov-1.978205_pt1 | contig 16824 bp, 16 predicted proteins | sample MGYA00248634_ERZ508507 | MGnify/ENA primary metagenome ERZ508507 (study PRJEB26178, sample SAMN06266269) | marine metagenome | isolation source: Columbia River Estuary | place: USA:Columbia River Estuary... | reverse complement strand
CTATGGGAAGGGCGTTAGCGCGATCGCCAAAGGTATTTCTATTTGACGAGCCTTTATCAAATTTAGATGCGAAACTTCGAGTTGAGATGCGCACTGAAATAAAAAAATTACACAAACGAATTGGAACAACTATAGTCTATGTGACACATGACCAAATTGAAGCGATGACTTTAGCAGACCGGATAGCTGTTCTTAAGGATGGTGAGTTACAGCAGGTAGGGACGCCTTATGAGATTTATAATGATCCAGTAAGTCATTTTGTTGCTGATTTTATGGGTTCACCTGGCATGAATTTTATTGAATGTATTGTTAAAGATCAAAACTTAATAATTGAGAGTGGCGGTCAAAAATATGAATTATTAATTCCCTGTACAGATGTTCTAAATAATTCGAATTTAGATGTTGTATTATTAGGTATACGACCAGAGATGTTGACTGAAGTTCAGCCTTCAGTTATTGATAATTCATTTGTCCAACAAATTAAATTTGATGTCGAAGTGTTGGAGCCGATGGGAGCAGATACTGTTGCGATAGGTCAATGGAATGAAAATGAAGTTATGGCAAGATTAAGCCCAGAATCTGGAAATTCTGCTGGAAAAGGTTTTGATCTTCAGGTGGATACCAGTAAAGCTATATTATTTGACCCTAACACGGGTTTAAGAATGCGATAAAAGTCGATTATAATGCCAGTATGAGTAAAACCATTACAAAATCTGGCTTAACGATACCCTTAATAGGTCTTGGTACATGGGAGCTAAGAGGACGTAAGTGCAAAAAGGTAGTTCGAAAGTCTTTAGAGTTAGGTTATCGTCATATTGATACTGCTGCCATGTATGAAAACGAATCCGAAGTGGGTAGTGGAATAGTTGACTCTGGTGTTGATAGAAAAGAGATTTTTTTAACAACTAAAATTAACTCTATCGAGGTTAATAATGAAGGAATCGTTGATGCATTTCATAAAAGCCTTTCAGATCTGAAAACTGACTATGTTGACTTACTACTAATTCATTGGCCAGCCTTTAGTACTAATCTTGGGGATATGCTTGAAATAATGTATGGTATTAAAGAAAGCAAAAAGGCAAGGGCTATTGGTGTTTCAAATTTTAACACTACCCTCTTAAATGAGTGTACTCGCCTTGGTTTTGAAGATATTTATTGTAATCAGGTTGAGTATCATCCTTTTCTTTCACAAGAAATACTCCTTAGAAAAATGAATGAGATTGGTGTTATACCGGTGGCTTACTGCCCTCTTTGTCGTGGAGATGTAGCTAAAGATAGTGTGATTATAGAGTTGTCCAAAAAATATAATAAAACCCCATCTCAAGTGACTCTGAGATGGATTATTCAGCAGAATGCTGTTGTAATACCAAAAAGTGCAAAAAAACGAAGACTAAAAGAGAATATTGATATCTATGATTTTGAGATTGATAATCAAGATATGGATCGAATACATGGCCTCGCACGAGGTCAAAGATTAGTCCCAAATCTTGATACTAAACCTTTATTAGGGGCTTGGGATTAAGATTAATTTTCTATCCAATATTCTTCACACTTTGCAACATTTTGACACACTAGGAAAAATTCTATAGTTTAAACTTTACTTCGTTTTTAACATCATACTAACAGTAATTTTTTTGTATACATATGAATGATATTAGTGCAGATATAGGCTTGATTGGCTTGGGTGTAATGGGGTCGAGTTTGGCCTTAAACATGGAAAGCCATGGCTTTAGTGTCGCTGTTCATAATCGCACTTCTCCCCAAATCGATGAATTAGTCAAAAATAGATCAAAAAACAATAATATTTTTGGTTTTGAAGATCTTAAAGAGTTTGTTGACTCAATTAAAAAACCTCGAAAAATTATGCTGATGGTTGTAGCAGGCTCAGTAGTAGATGATTATATTGAAAAACTTATTCCTCTGATCGATCAGGGTGACATAATTATTGATGGTGGCAACTCTCATTACCCTGACACAATAAGAAGAACCAAGGAATTAGAATCAAAAGGGTTTCAATTTGTTGGTGCCGGTGTTTCTGGAGGTGAAGAGGGTGCCTTAAAGGGTCCATCAATCATGCCAGGAGGCTCAGTTTCTGCTTGGCCTGAAGTAAGAGGTATCTTTCAAGCAATATCAGCCAAAGTAGAGGATAACGAGCCCTGCTGTGACTGGATCGGCGAAGATGGCTCTGGCCACTTTGTAAAAATGGTGCACAACGGCATAGAGTATGGCGATATGCAACTTATTTGCGAGTCATATCAAATCATGAAAGATGTGCTAGGAATGTCGAATGACGAAATGCATAAAGTGTTTAAAGAATGGAATGAGGGCGAGCTGAGTAGTTATTTAATTGAAATCACCGCAGACATTCTTAAATTCAAAGAAAAAGATGGTACCTACCTGATTGACAATATTCTTGATACTGCAGGCCAAAAAGGTACCGGTAAATGGACTGCAACGGTTGCCTTAGAGCTTGGATCATCACTGACTTTAATTGGGGAGGCTGTATTTGCTAGATACCTCTCTTCAATAAAGCAGGAAAGAGTCGAGGCATCAAAACAGCTCAGCGGTCCAGGCGTTGATTTTAGTGGCGACAAAGAGCAAGCTTTAAAAGATATTCATGATGCTTTATATGCATCAAAAATGGTTTCTTACGCGCAAGGTTACACTTTGCTCACGGATGCTGCAAAGCAGTTTAATTGGAACCTAAACTATGGCGGAATTGCACTGATGTGGCGAGGAGGTTGTATTATCCGTTCAGCATTCCTAACTAAAATTAAAGATGCTTATGACAATAATTCGGAACTAAAGAATTTGTTATTGGATCCATTTTTTAAAGATAAGATAACTAAATCTCAAGCTGGATGGCGCAGAATCGTTTCGATAGCTGTTTCTAACGGAATTCCTGTTCCAGCGATGACATCTTCTCTTTCATATTTTGATGGCTACCGAACTGAAAGGTTGCCTGCTAATTTACTCCAAGCTCAGCGTGATTACTTTGGTGCTCATACTTATGAACGCTTAGACAGGAATTCTGGTGAGTTTTTTCATACCGATTGGCTTTCACAAAACGACTAAATATTTGACAGATAAGAGATAGAGCTATGGAAAATTTACCACAAAAAAGTAACAGCTTTGTTCTCTTTGGTGCTTCAGGAGATCTTTCCTTTCGTAAGTTAATGCCTGCCTGGTTTTATCTTGAGCGCTCTGGTAAGTTAGACGATTCATTAAAAATCTTAGGTGTTGCGAGACAAGATATTACAACTGAGCAGTTCCAAGAAAAGGTTGTTGATGCTCTGAAGATGTATGTCTCAAGTGAATATTTTGATGTTGAAGTTTGCAACAAGCTAATTAAGAGAATTGATTATTGTTGCTGTGACCTTCAAAACCCTGATGATTACCAAAAAATAAATAGCAGTCTTAGCGGTTGGAGTAAACCTATTGCTTATTATTTAGCGATACCACCTAGTCTCTTTGAGGCAGTTTGTGATGGCTTAAATAGTATTCAGATCCTTACTAATGAGAGCCGCATTGTTGTTGAAAAACCAATTGGCTATAACCTAGATAGTTCAAGAGAAATTAATGATAAGCTTTCAAAGTACTTTAGTGAGTCACAAATCTATCGAATTGATCATTATCTGGGTAAAGAGACAGTACAAAACCTTATTACTTTGCGATTTGCGAACTCCCTTTTTTCAAGTCAGTGGAACAGCAAAAGTATTGAATATATCGAAATAACTGCAGCTGAATCTGTAGGAATTGAAGGTAGATGGGGGTATTTTGATGGCGTTGGTCAGATGAGGGATATGGTCCAAAGCCACATTCTTCAACTTCTGTGTCTTATTGCCATGGAGCCTCCAAGTCGCTTAAATGATGAGGGTATTCGTTCTGAAAAAGTCAAAGTCTTGAAGGCACTTAGGCCTATAACTGACGACGACATCGCAGATAGTTTTATTAAAGCTCAGTACACTGATGGTCAAATTTTAGATAACAAAAAGCCTGGCTACTTGAATGAAGAAGGCGCTAACTCTGAAAGCACAACTGAAACCTTTGTTTGTATTAAAGCTCAGATTGAAAATTGGCGTTGGTCTGGAGTCCCTTTTTACGTAAGAACTGGCAAAAGGATGGCATCTAAAACAACCCAAATTGTTGTTCACTTTAAATCAGATGGACACTATATTTTTGACAGAAATCATGAGGATTTAGAAGGAAATACTTTAATCATTAGCCTTCACCCTGTAGAAGGTATTTCTCTTAAAGTTTATACAAAACCGCATGGTGTAGATCAGCACATGAGTATTAGATCTGACCCAATGAGCCTAGATTTTATTAAAACACAACAATTGTTAAATATTCCAAGTGGATACCAAAGTTTATTGATGGATATACTAATTGCTGATCAGAGTTTATTTCTGTGTAAAGAGGAAGTAGAGCTTTCATGGGAATGGTGTGATAATGCTTTTGAAAGATGGCAGAAGTCATCACAGGACCTATACTCATATCCTGTTGGAAGTAATGGCCCTCTAGAGAGTGAATTATTTATTAAAAAAAATGGACATAAATGGCATGAGTAATAGGATGTATTTTCTACCTGATCACGTTGATTTTTATAGCACCAATAGTAGTGAATCTTTGGCTGAAGATTTAAGTCACAATATTGGTGAAATTCTTAAACAAAGTATAAAGAGTGATGGTCGTGCAAGTCTTGCTGTGTCTGGGGGTAGGACACCTGTCCCTTTGCTTAATGCGCTATCTGATTTAAGTCTTGATTGGTCTAGTGTTGATCTAACGTTGGTTGATGATCGCTGGGTTGAGCCTTCTCACGAAGACAGTAACGAGATGCTCGTCAGAGCCCATCTTATAAAAAATAAAGCGACAAAGATAAATTTTATACCATTAAAAAATAATAATAAAACTGCCAAAGATGGGCATAAACTCTCCGAAGAGTTACTTCAACAAGTTAAGTCACCATTTGATGTAGTTGTCTTGGGAGTGGGTTCTGATGGCCATACTGCCTCACTGTTTCCATGCTCAGATGAATTAACTGAGGGGATGAATCTAAATAATCCTTGTCGACTTATTGCGACCTCTCCAAAGACAGCTCCTTATGAGCGAATGAGTCTTACTGCAAAAGCAATAATTGATTCAAAAAACGTGTTTCTACATTTGAATGGCTCAGACAAACTCCACACTCTTGAACTTGCAATGACTAATAAAGATGCAATGAAAATGCCAATTTATTACTTTTTAGAAAAAGGGCTTAAAATCTATTGGAGTCCTTAAAGCAAGTAATTGAGTTCATAGTAGTTGATTTGTTGCAATAATAATCTAAAATTATCAATTAAAGGTCAAGTTAAAAAATTATGAAAATTAATGATATAGATGGTGAAATAGTTAAAGATAATGAAACCTATTTACTTAAGGATAATACTGACCTTAGTAATCTTGTAGTGAGCTCTACTACACTCCACCCAGGAAAGTCAACTAGAGGCCATAGGCATGCTGGACAAGAAGAAGTCTATATGATTATGAGTGGTAGTGGTAGGATGGAGTTAGATGAAAAAGAGCTTTTAATTAAAGAGGGCGAGATGGTTTTAATTCATGATGGTGTTTTTCATCGAGTTCATAACACTGGTTCAGTAGACTTATACATGGTCTGCATATTCGATGGTTCAAGGAACCATTAAACAATTGAAACAGACAGATTCATACAATTTAGTGGGAGATATAGGAGGAACAAATGCCAGATTTGCTCTTGTTGCTAAAGGTGAGTCTGAGTTGATTAGTATAAAAACTCTTCAGTGTAATAAATTTGAAACTATTCAGCAAGCAATTAAATATTATCTCTCTTCTATTGATGATGTTCAAATTGAGTCAGCCTGCATTGCTTCAGCTGGAACAACTCACTTAGATATCTTTAAACCTGCAAATAACGACTGGATTATAAATAAATCTAAAGTTTCGTCAGCATTAAATGATATTCAAGTTATTTGGATTAACGACTTTTCGGCACAAGCACTTGCAACTACAATACTGACTACTAATGATGTCATTGTTATTAATAAAGGAGTTGTTCAGCCTGAAAGAGTAAGATTGGTTATTGGTCCAGGGACTGGTTTGGGAACTTGTGGTTTAATAAAATCATCTAGCAGGTGGATTCCACTTCCTGCTCAGGGTGGCCATTCAGATTTTGCGCCAAATTCTAGCTTAGAAATTGAAATTTTAACTTTATTGCAAAAACAATTTGGCCGTGTTGAAGTTGAAAGGTTGTTGTCTGGACCAGGTATTGTTAATTTGTATAAAGCTTTATGTCAAATTAATGGAAAAGACATTTTATTTCACTCTCCTTCTGAGATAACTTCTGCAGCAATAAAATTAAAACCAGATCCAGTATCTAATCAAGCACTCCATTTATTTTGTCAAATATTTGGCTCAGTAACTGGAAGTATTGCTTTAACAACGGGCTGTTTAGGTGGTATATATATTGCAAGTGATCTAGTAAGAAATTTTTTAGATTTTTTTATTAATAGTGATTTTTTACAAAACTTTGAGGACAAGGGTCGCTTGAAATATTATATGACTGATATACCAATATATATTTCAAAAAAAGAGAATATGGGCCTAATAGGTAGTACTTATCAGCTAAATAATTAAGTAAATAGCTTTATTTTATATCTAATGCAGTTTTAATTAGTATTTCAGCAATTTCATCTCTAGAGCCAAAGTAGTTTGCAATTTTTATTTTTAGGTTCGGGTTATTTTTAGAAGCCTTAGCTATCTCACCTGGTATATCTCTTGTTATATGAACTCCAGCCGATAAAAAATAAGGCAAAACAGTCACTTTTTTTGCACCAATATCTGAGCATTTTTGGATTGCTTCAACAATAGAGGGCTCTGCAAACTCAAGAAAAGCCGGCATAACGACATCAAATTCTTTAGTATTAAATGATGCTATTTTATTTGTTAGAGATTCAATTTCAAGGTTTGACTCATCCCTTCTGCTACCATGAGCAATAACTAGCAAGACATTCATATTTTATTAATAGTAAGGTTGATTTAAGAAATAATATTTCAGCATCGGAAAAAGAGGAAAGAAAGTCCGTACTGATAGTGCCATCATGTTTTACAGTGAAAGAAACTTTATAGGGTATCTTATCACATTGAAAAATAAAATTAGAGGCTTAATATTGTATCAATGTTCCAACATTCATGAATCAAAGAGTGAGGCAAAAATTGGAATCCTTTTGTCTAATCTCGGAACACCTGATGCTCCAACTAAGAAAGCAGTTAAGCCCTTTTTAAGGCAATTCTTATCAGACACTAGGGTAATTGAGCCACCACCGCCTAAGTGGATCTGGCAATTGATTTTGAATGTTGTCATCTTGAATTTACGTCCAAGAAAATCTGCAAAGTTATACCAGAGTGTTTGGAATACTCATGGGGAAGGGTCTCCTTTACTGTCAATTTCAAAAATGCAAAAGAGTGCCATTGAATTGCAACTTGAAAGAATGGAACCAGGTAGATTTATTGTTGCATTGGGTATGCGTTACGGGAACCCTTCAATTAAATCTGCTCTAAGTGAGCTAGAGTCTGAAGGATGTAACAATATTATAGTTTTGCCTTTATATCCCCAGTACGCATCATCTTCCACAGGTTCAGTCTTTGATGCTGTTACTGAGGGATTATCAAGCTGGCGTAATGTTCCTGATTTTAGGTTTATTAGTAGCTATAACAAAGAAGAGTTATATATCCAAGCTCTAGCAAATAGCGTTAAAGAATATCAGGCCACACATGGCAAACCAGACCTTTTATTGATGTCTTATCACGGAATACCTAAAAGATATTTTGATAAGGGAGATAACTACCCATGCCAGTGCTGCAAAACTACTTACCTTCTTGCTTCAAAATTAGATCTAAAGCCTGATCAATATAAGATGACATTTCAATCAAGGGTAGGAGTTGGAGAATGGATGAAGGACTATACTGATGAAACATTAAAATCTCTTCCCGCTAAGGGAGTTAAAAATGTTCAAGTTATTTGCCCCGGGTTTTCTGTTGACTGTCTAGAGACTATTGAAGAAATTAGTGAAGAAAATAAAACATATTTTATGACTTCTGGAGGCGAATCTTTTGGCTATATCCCTGCACTAAATGACAGACAAGACCATATTGATTTTTTAACCAAACTGTTATTAAAGAATTCATCAGACTGGACAGTGCCATGAATATGATAAAATACTCAACCTTAGATTCCCAGCTCAAATAGCTTTTAATATTTCCATAGCTTATTTTTGAGTCATAATTTTTTTAGACTTTCCATATAAGGAAGGTCTTTTTTGTATTTATTTTGGAGTAAACATGAAAGTAAGTAAAGATAAAGTGGTTTTAATGCACTACACACTTAAGAATGACAAAGGAGAAGTTATTGACTCCTCTGAAGGTGCTGAACCTTTAGCATTTTTACAAGGTCATGGAAACATTATCCCTGGCTTAGAAAAAGCGCTTGAGGGCTGTAAATTAGGAGATAAAAAGGAGGTTTCTATAGAGCCAGAAGAGGCTTACGGTCCTCTTATGCAGGACGCTATCCAAGAAATTCCTAGCTCTGCACTTAAAGGCATCGAAGAAGTTACAATGGGTATGCAGCTCCAGTCTCAAGATGAGGACGGAAACCCATTTGTGGTAACAGTTGTTAAAATTGAAGATGATAAAATTACGGTTGACGCTAACCATCCTTTGGCCGGTGAAACTCTTCATTTTTCTGTCAGTATCGAAGAGATTAGAGACGCCAATAAAGAAGAACTCTCTCATGGCCATGTTCACGCACCTGGTGGTCACTCACATTAAACTCAAAAAACTAATATCGGACTGAAGTGAACTCTTTAATTACTTGTCCGCTATGTCAATCCAATAAAACTAAGAACTTCTATAAAGAGAGTACTCGAGAGTACTCTCTTTGTCTCAACTGTGACTTTGTATTCGTTCCAAGAATTTATCACCTCTCAGAGAGTGAGGAAAAAGCTAGGTATGACTCTCATAACAATGACCCTGAAGATGTTCGTTATCGTCAATTTTTGTCTCAGCTATTAGATCCACTCCTAGAGAGAATTTCAAATAATTCAAGTGGCCTAGATTTTGGCTCTGGGCCAGGCCCTACCTTGTCTCTTATGCTTGAAGAATGCGGACACAAGGTTGACCTTTATGATAAGTTCTATGCCAGGAATGATTCAGTGTTTGAGAAGAATTATGACTTCATTACTGCGACTGAAGTCTTAGAGCATTTGAGTGACCCTATGCTTGAGCTAAATCGACTTGTAGGTCTACTTAAAAATAACGCCTATCTTGCTGTCATGACCCAACTATTAACGCCGCAAATTGACTTCAGTAATTGGTACTATAAAAATGACCCGTCTCACATAGGCTTTTTTAGTAAAAAAACATTAAATTATTTGGCAAATTATTTTGGAATTGAGGTTTTCTATATTTCAGAAAGAGTTGTTTTTTTCAAAAAATAGTGTTTATGGGAGTATCGTTAGATAACTCTCATAGCGAGAAGGGTGAATTTCTTTGAGTTCAACTGCATTTTTAACTGCACAATCAGGCTCATTGATGTGTTGACAGTTCCTAAACCTACATTGACCTATTAAGGACTTAAATTCTCTAAAACCATTCACTATTTGTTTTTCAGTGAGTTCGTCTAGCTGGAATTCTCTAATTCCTGGTGAGTCAATTAACTCCCCACCACTTGGTATGTGGTAGATGGTCGTGTTGGTAGTGGTGTGCTTCCCTAGTTTACTTTTACTTGATATTTCATTAACTCTAAGTTCTAAGTCGGGGATAAGTGAGTTAATCAGTGAAGACTTGCCAACACCTGATTGCCCTAGAAAGATATGTGTTTTATTGATCAGTTGGCTTTTAAAGGCTTCTAAATTCGTTTTATTTTTGACACTTAAAAAATGAACTTGATAGCCAAGTTTTTCATAATTAGAGAAATCTAAAGAGAGCTGTTCAGTATTACCTGAAAGCTCAATTTTATTGACAACAATGTTAATAGGTAATTTAGAATTCTCAGCTAGAATTAAGTATCGATCAATAAGCTCGAACTCATAGTGAGGCTCAATAGAAACGACAAGCCAGAGTTGATCAATATTGGCAGCAATTAAGCGATCCTGTCTCTTAAGTTCATTTCTTCTTGGATAAATTGCAGTTACTATCCCTTCATTACCCCCGGCTGGCTGAAAAAGTACCTGGTCACCAGCAACTGATAGTCCAATATTTTTCCTTCCAGTTGACTGAAAGAGCTCTCCAGTTAATGATTTAACAAGCTGGCGCTGACCATATCTAGTAATGACAAGGCCTTGCTGCTCTTTTTCATCAGACAATTTATTGTTCTCAGTTTTAGTTAGTGCTTTGTTGGCGCGTGCAATTTTTTCAGATTGAACTTTTTCTATACGCCATTTTTGTCTTCGTGTTAGCGCCATTAAAAAGAGACTCTAAACTTAATGCGATTAAAGAACGTATAAAACTTTATGAGAAAAAATCCAAGAGTGATTATGGCTGCTCTAATGATAAATATACCTTTATTGTAGCCGTTCAATTCTAAGTACGGCGCTTGGATGAGAGTCGTGAAAAGCAGAATATAGCTTATCAGGTGAGAGCGAAGAAGAGTTCTCCTTGTAAAGCTTAGTTAACGATGAAATCAAATCATTTGCATCAGTATGACTGGCTGCAAAAGCATCAGCCTGAAATTCATGCTTCCTAGAGACAAGGTTACTAATGGGAGTAACAAAAAAACTAAAGACTGGCAAGGCAAGACTAAAAAGAACTAAAGCTGTATGAGACGAAGGCTCAGCAACACCCAATCCATTATAAAACCAATTTTGGTTAATTAAATAACCCAGCAAAGCTAAGCTTGCAAGACTAAAAATGAATGAACTTATCATTCTTTGGCGAGTATGCTTGTGATGAAAATGCCCGAGCTCATGAGCCAGAATCGCCTCAATCTCTTTGTCTTCCATACCCTTTAGAAGCGTATCGAAAAATACTATTCGCTTGTTTTTACCTATACCCGTGAAATAGGCATTTCCATGTGAGGACCTTTTCGAGCCATCCATTACAAATATACCGTCACTTCCAAAGCCTGTTCGCTCCAGTAGGTTATTTATTCTACTTTTTAATGCATCGTTATCGAGTGGATTAAATTTATTAAATATTGGAGCAATAAAGGATGGGTAAATCCACATCATGGTTAGTGTAAATAGACTAATAATGACCCAAACATAAATCCACCAGTAATCGCCAATAGAGCTAATGTTCATAAGATAAAGAATGGCATAGATAAGGGGGATCATTAAAATTAGAGTCAACAGGATCTCTTTAATTAAATCAGCTGTAAAAGTTTTAACAGTCATACGGTTAAAGCCAAACTTTTGTTCGAGAACGAAATTGCGATAAATACTAAAAGGTAAATCTATAAAGCTAGCAATTAACATAATACTTACAATAAAGGTGGTACCCATCAATATGGGGTTTGAAATTCTTTGACTCCAAAATACATCAAGCCAATTCATAGCACCACCAATCGTCCAAACAAGAACAATAAAAGTAGAAAAAATGATCTCAAAATGATTCACTAAGAGCTTTGCCTTTGTGTAGTTACCGGCTTTTTGGTGATCTTCAAGTGTTATAGTTTCTTTGAAGCCATCTGGCACTTCATTAAATGAACGCTTAATTGCTTTATCTTGTCTAAAGTTAAGCCAAAGTAGAGCTAAAACTGAAGTTAATATTGCAAACAAAAAAACAAAGGTAAAAGAGTTAAATTCCATTTTATAAAAATTAAATAATATAATATTCTAAAACAATTATACCTTGTGGTTTATGATAAATTATTGATTGAAAATTTAGAAAAATATTAACCTAATAGCTTAATATTTTTTAAATTTTATTCTTCTTTTTATGTCCAAAGCAAAGCATGTTATATTTTGTGAATAACCCTATTAGATGGGTATAATCTCGTATTTAAATGTATAAAATAGTTCAAATAATATTTGTACTATTTAGATTTAATTTATTAAAGAATTAAGGTTTTTATGATTACTATGGAAGATAGAGACGGCTTCATCTGGATGGATGGAGAGTGGTTGGATTGGCGTGAAGCTAAAATTCATGTACTTACTCATACACTTCATTATGGAATGGGCGCATTCGAAGGTGTTCGCGCTTATGAGACTTCAGATGGCCCTGCTATTTTTAAGCTTAATGAGCATACCGATCGATTGTTTAATTCTGCAAAAATTCTTGGGATGAAAATTCCTTATAGCGCTGACTCTTTAAATCAAGCCCAAAGGGAGGTTATCACCAAAAATAACTTAAAATCTGCATACATCAGGCCGATGTGCTTTTATGGCTCAGAAGGTATGGGATTAAGAGCAGACAACTTAAAAGTGCACGTTATGATTGCGGCTTGGGAGTGGGGAGCCTATCTTGGTGAGGATAACATTAAAAATGGTATTAGAATTCGAACCTCATCCTTTACAAGGCACCATGGCCACCCTTCGATGAGTAAGGCGAAAACAAATGGCAACTATGTGAACTCGATGATGGCATTGAAAGAGGCGCTCGATGCAGGATATGATGAAGCCTTAATGTTAGATGTTGATGGTTATGTCTCTGAGGGTAGTGGTGAGAATATATTTGTCATAAATGAAGGCACACTCTACACACCATATTTAACATCTGCCTTGCCTGGAATTACGCGTGATACAATCTTCACACTAGCACAATCTATCGGCTATGACATTATAGAAAAGAACCTGACCTGTGATGAAATTTATCAATCAGATGAGGCTTTTTTTACAGGGACTGCTGCAGAGGTAACGCCCATAAGAGAGCTAGATGGTCATCAAATTGGGAGCGGTACTCGTGGCCCTATCACTGAGAAACTACAATCTCTATATTTTGATTGTGTTCATGGACGCAATAATGATTATAGTGACTGGATAGTAAATGGGAGATGCTATTGAGCAATCAAAACTCTCCCCATAGAAGCTTTAGTTTCGTTACGAAAACTGAGTTACCATTTCACTGCCCACCTAAAGATGCACCAAAATGGAATATGCACCCAAAGGTTTTCCTTTCATTTTCTGACGATGGAAAGGCGAGCTGTCCTTATTGTGGTGCTAAATATGAGTTAGAGAAATAGACATCTATATAGATAAATGGAGCTCAATTCAAAAAACATTGTTTTAGTTGGCCCCATGGGCTGTGGTAAGACAACTGTAGGTCGTCGACTTGCTAGTAAATTAAATCAAGATTTTTTTGATACAGACCATGAAATCATCAATAAAACTGGCGTTAGTATTGATCACATCTTTGATATCGAAGGGGAGGAGGGTTTTAGGCAAAGAGAGTCTGAAGTGCTTGAAAGTTTATGTGATATGAATAATATAGTCCTCGCTACTGGAGGAGGAGTAGTTTTACTTCCACAAAACAGACTAGTATTAAAGAGTGCAGGGTTAGTTGTATACCTTTTATCCTCTGTAGAACAGCTTCTTAGGAGAACCGCCAAATCGAAAACTCGACCCTTACTTGAGAACAGTATTGATCGACAAAAAACAATTACTGAGATTGTTAATGCAAGAGATAAATATTACAGGGAAGTTGCTACAATTGTTATCGACACTACTGGGAAAAAACTGAATGAAGTAATTGATATAATAATGAACGATTTGTAGTATTCATTTTTATATTTTTTTGTAATTATATATTCCTTTCAAAATTCACTAAAAATTCACTAAAATCGTCACTTAATACTCTAAACTTCTCAGTAATTAAAAAATATTGTTGAATTCTAATAAAAAAAGGGGAAAAAAGATGTTAAAGAGATTTACTGTACTTGTGTTTATTTTTTTCAGTGTAAATGCAAATGCTATCACTTTGAATGAATTCAGCGCAAAATTGATAGAGACGCATCCCTTTTTCGTTCAGCTCTCTTTATCTGAAAAGACAAGCCTTCTTGACCAAAAAGCTTCACTAACCTATTCTGACTGGAATATTAAGGCAGGCGCTAGTGAATCTTTTTCTGGTGGAGAGGATACATCCACTAGGCTTTATAAAGATCTATATACCACCAGCTATGAAGTTTCTGCTGGCAGGAAAATTGAAAATTCAGGTGCTAATCTTAATTTAAAGCACTCTTTAACTCGTGATGATAAAGACAGTGCTGCTACACATTCAAATGTTTTTTCAATAGATTATATAAGACCCTTACTGCAGAACAAAGATGGTATTAACGATCGTTTAACACTAGATATAGCTTCTCTTGATTTAATTGCAAAAAAAGTAAGTCTTGAAGAGCAGGCTGAAAGCTTTTTAGCTTCGAAGCTTTCTAAGTTTGTTGACTTAGCGCTTAAGCAAGAAATTGTTAAAATTCACAAGCGTGAACTTGACCTATCAAAACAACAGCTTGATTTAACTGAAGGAAAATATAAAAACTCTTTGATCGATAAATCTAACCTTATTCAGGATAAGGACTTGTATGTCAAAGCCAAACAACAATCACTTCAATCCAGAAAAGAATTAATCATTGAAAGAAGGGAGTTGGCTTCGCTTATTGGTGCTCAAGAGTCGGACATGATAGTAGAGATGGATTTATATGAAGAACATACTATGATGAAGGTTGATCCAGCTACTTTTGTTAAAGATTCAAGGTCAATACAAAAATTTGATTTTGATAAAGCTAGACTCCAGAGACAGCTTAAAACTTTCGAAAATAAGACCATGCCAAGCGTTAATTTAAATCTAGGTCTTTCAGCATTGGGAGAAGACGATAAATACTTTGGTAGTTTTGGCAATAGAGATTATTCATGGAACATTGGTGTAGATATTTCTTATCCATTGGGTGTTAGAAAAGAGCTAGTTGATGTTGAGCGTGCAGAGATTAGTATCGCTACTATTAATGCTCAAAAACGAGAAGCAGAGATTAATGATGAGTACCAAATTAATTATTTGCTAGCTCAAATTGATCTTTTGTCAGAACTCGTTACTCTTTATCTTGAGCAGGGCGCATTGGCTAACGAAAAGGTTATCGAAGAGCAAACTAAGTATAGCGAGGCTCGTGGACAAAAGTCCTTAGTAATCGCTGCTCAAAAGAATGCCAACTTGGCTAATCTGACTTACGTACAAGCAGCAGCAACTTACCAAAAAATAATTATTGATTATAAAGCGGCAATCGACCAGTTATTTAACTAAACATGACTGGTCTTTTTTTATCTTTATGCTCACTTTTGCCTCTAAAGATTAATCATTTATTAGGATCATTAATTGGCCAATTGCTTTATCTATTTAACTCTGATGCAAAAAAAGTAACAACTCAAAACATCGCAATTTGTCTACCAGACTTGTCAAAAATTCAACAGCGTGAGCTCGTTAAAAAAGCCCTAATTGAAACTGGAAAGAATTTAACAGAGTCAAGCCGAATATGGAATCAAAGCTTTACTGATAACTCAAAGTATATCCGTAATTTTCATGGTAAGCAGTATCTTAATTCAAGTGAAAAAACAATCTTATTGGTGCCTCATATTGGGTGTTGGGAAATTACAGGTAGAGTCCTTGCAGATAATAGGGAAGTAACCTTTTTGTACAAAGCTCTTAGGAGCCAAAAGCAAAATGATTATTTGTTTGCGCGAAGAAATAAAGGCAACCTTACAATGGCTAGCGCAGATCACTCAGGAATACTTAAATTACAACGTGCACTAATAAAAGGCCAACTAATTGGTATATTACCTGATCAAGATCCAGGTCAAGACGGCGGTATTACCGCTCCTTTTTTTAATAATCCTGTAAATACGATGACCTTGTTAGTTAAGTTGGCAAAAAAACACAACGCTCAGGTGTTAATGTTTTGGGCAAATCGTTTAGATAACGGAAAAGGATTTGATCTTAATTTAGAGCCTTTAGATTTGAATCTTAATAGCGAAAAATTACTCGAACAAGTGACCCTTATGAACAGCGCTATTGAGGAGCTTATTAAAAGGTTTCCTGAGCAATATATGTGGAGTTATCGAAGGTTTAAATCGACGTATCCTTATAATTAAGAGTTAATTATTCACATAATTGTAATGGGTTATATATTTATGTCTCGAAATTTCCTATCTATCAATAATGGTATAATTAATCTATGAGAATTATTGAAGATGTTCGAAGCGTTTTTAAGCGAGACCCTGCAGCAAGAAATGTGTTTGAAATTCTTACTTGTTATTCAGGTGTTCAGGCTGTAATTATCTACAGATTTACTCATCTTTTATGGCGATATAAGCTCTACTGGTTGGCTCGATTTATCTCCACATTTGCTCGCTGGGTTACAGGTATAGAGATACACCCAGGCGCGGTTATTGGGAGACGTTTTTTTATTGATCATGGTATGGGTGTCGTTATTGGTGAGACTGCAGAAATAGGTGATGACTGTATGATGTATCACGGGGTTACTCTTGGGGGCACTTCATGGGACAAGAAGAAGCGCCATCCAACTTTAATGGACGGTGTAGTAATCGGTGCCGGTGCAAAAATTTTAGGCCCGATTACGCTTGGAAAAAATGTACGTGTTGGATCCAACTCAGTGGTTGTTAGGTCTGTCGATGATAACGAAACTGTTGTCGGTATCCCTGGTCGAATTGTAACGAAAAAAACCAGCGATACTGATACCTTTGATTCTTATGCTGCTAGTTCAAGTGGCCGCTCCAATGACCCGACAGTTCAAGCTGTTGATTCTATTATTGAGCGTTTAGCTGAAATTGATAAGCAGATGGCCAAACTTTCGAGCAACTCAGAGGG